>Ga0070749_10000320_pt1 | contig 32001 bp, 46 predicted proteins | sample VirMetDEL_Nov_18_FD_75180 | JGI IMG/M metagenome (GOLD analysis project Ga0070749, IMG submission 75180) | Aqueous microbial communities from the Delaware River and Bay under freshwater to marine salinity gradient to study organic matter... | ecosystem: Environmental > Aquatic > Marine >...
GGACAAGCGTGATTTGGTGGAGCGCCTGCGGGATGACGCGCAAGGCGAAGACTTGGGCGCGGATGGCGTGGGCTGGAGCCCGGACCCTGCACTGAAGCGAGAGGCAGCCGACGAAATCGAGCGGCTGCGCGCTGAGAACGCGGCGCTCAAGCGCGAGGCGCACACCTGGAGCAAGGCGGCAGAGCACTACGCGAAGCCCCTGCAACCGCTTGACCCGCTGGACGTGGAACAGCTATGGGACGTGGCGAACGCCGACCCATACGCAGACGAGGTGCATCACGAGTTCGCGCGGCTGCTTCAGCGCAAGCTGGGGATTGGGGCCTAACGATCGAAGTAACGCGGGGCCAGCGCTTGCCGCTGGACCTCGTGTTGACTGAGGGGTTGGGCGTCAGTTTCCGAAGCGAAAGGAACGTGAAATGAGCTACTGCCGCTGGAGCAGCATGAACTGGATGTGCGACGTGTACGTGTACGAGGACGTGGGTGGCGGCTGGACCACGCACGTAGCCGGCCAGCGCCGCGCAATCCCGCCGATTCCTGATCTGCTGTCGGGCTCGCTGTCGATGGCGCTGCACCGCTGGTCTGGTTGCTATTGGGAGCGCGAGAGCCGGACCATCGTGTACCCGCTGCGCTGGCGCGGCATGGCCTACCGGCTGTGGACCCGCCTGAGCACGTTCTGGCACAACCGAGTGCACATGGGCAGCCTGCACCTGATCCCGCTGCGGCCCATCGGCCTGCCACACGACGGCGAGAGCTTCAACGACCCCAGCCCAGCCGATTGCGCCGACCGCCTGGAGCGGCTGCGCGCCCTGGGCTACAAGGTGCCGCAGCGCGCGATTGATGCGCTGCGCGGTGAAGTGGTGGCGGACTAGATGACGCCCAACGTTTGAGCTAACCGGACAGACCCGGCGAGAAAACCATGACAGACGAACAAACGACAAACGCCGGGGCTGGTCCGGTTGAGCGAGGGGTTAGGCCCCGCGCGTGGATGGCGATGCACTGCGGCAATCCTGCGCAGGCGACCACTGATGAGCCGACCGCGATGCGCTGGCGCAAGGCTGGCGGCGATGTGCGGCCATTGTTCGAGATACCGCAAGACCTGCCCGACATGATGCTGCGCCAACTGCAACGTGAGCGCGCCATGCTTGCCGGTTTCACGAAGCTTGGCAACGAGATCGCCCGGGCAAAACGCTTGGATGAATGGATTTCTTGCCTCGGGGCCTAACGCAGAGGTAAGCGGCTGCCTGCGCGCGCCGATGCCCGAAGATGCGCCAAGGACTGCCGCAGGCAGTCCGCTTGACCGCCCAGTTGGGCCTGTAGCCGGAGCGTGACCATGGAAGACCTACTCAGAAGCATTCAGCGCGCGACATCGGGCCAGTTCCCGGAGGATTACACAGCGGCCGACCTGCTGCGGCTGTTGAGCGATGCTGAAGACGCACTGAAGGTGGCGCAGCCACCTTTGAATGCAGACAGCGCCACTCGCTTTGCAGCCTTTCGGGCCGCCCTGGATGATCTGTGCACGCGCCACGGCATTCAGCTCACGACGAGCCAATATGACGGCCTGCAAGCGTGGCCGCTGCACGCAGGCGAAACGCCGGTTTACTCGGCAGGCTTTGAGAACTGCATTCCAGATGGGCCCAACGTGCCCATGAGCGGACCCCAACGGCCCGCACGAAAGGACGAAGATGGAACAGAACTCACCAGCCGTTGAGGGTCCGCTCGATGGGCGTGTTGTGCCGCTGGAGCCGGAGCGCGACAGAACATGCGCGCAGGGTTGCAACGGCTGCGACGACTGCACGGACTACTGGGACGGCGACGACGGCCCGGAGCGCGACCTGACGTGCACGCACTGCCACGGCACAGGCGGCGACCCGTGGAACGACGGCATTACGCCGTGCGAGCACTGCGACGGCGAGGGGTACGAGTGGTGGAACTGAACGAGCACGACGCCGCCATTCTGCGGAACACGCGCCGCCGCGTGAACCGGGCGCGCAACTTTCCCGAGAACACCTGCGCCGCCTCTCGGCACTTGCATCTGATGGCGAACCAACTGGCGAGCGGGCAGCCGTACCCGATGCTGCAGGAAGAGCCGACGCACTGCGCCATGACGATGCTAGCGGTGCTTGAGTCGCTGTGGAAGGCGCGCACGGAGCTGGCGCGCCTGAAGCGGCACAACTTTGGAGGTAACCGGACATGACCGGCGACACAGAACACACTGAAAGCGGCACTGCGCCGACCGCCGGGCATGGTCCGGTTGACAGACTGGTTGGGCGGCCGGTGGAGCAGCGCGACATTGTTTGCGAGCTTGAGCGTGCGCTGGCGCGACTGGCGACGGGTGAAGCCATGACCGAAGGCGAGCTTTGGAGCTGGGTGCGCAGCGTGATGTGCCAGGGCGCCGACATTCGATGCGACTACGAACTGGGCTTGCACAAGGGCTATGAAGCGTACAGCGCCCGGCTTGACATGGCAGCGGCAGAACGCGCAGACCAGATGCTGGCCCGCCTGAAGACGCCCAACAATCAAGGTGAGCCGGGGGCCACGAAAGATGACTGAGAAAACGAAACTCCAACCCCTCGGCTCGACCGCAGGGTTAGGCTTGGAATTTGACGAAGCTGACTACCTGAGATTCGACCCTTGCGAGGGCGATGAAGGTGAGATTACTTGCCGAACTGTGAAGCTGGTGCGCGCCAGAAAAGAGCACGCTTGCTTTATGGGTGCCGGGCACTACGGAGACGGCCACACGATTAAGCCCGGCGACCTGTACCGAAATGAGACGGCGCTGGTGGACGGAGATTTTTGGGGGCAGTACCGCGTGTGCGTGCCGTGCATGAACAAGTGGCTGCACGAGATACACGGCGATGAAGATGACGCCTAACGTTCGTATTGAGCCGCAGCCGTAGGCTGTCGGCTCGAATACGGGGTTAGATGGCTGGTGGAGAAACGGGACCAAGTATGAACCGCGTGGTTTTTGGTGACTGCCGCGACACGATGCGCGACCTGAAGGCGCAGGGCGTGCGGGTGCAGTGCTGCGTGACCAGCCCGCCGTACTTCGGCTTGCGCGACTACGGCCACCCCGGGCAGATTGGCCTGGAGAAGACCCCGGCCGAGTACGTGGCCGCGCTAGTGGAAGTGTTCGACGGCGTGCGCGAACTGCTGGCCGACGATGGTGTGCTGTGGCTGAACCTGGGCGACAGCTACGCTGGTGGCGGCGGCGGCAACTACAGCAAGAGCGAGAAGCAAACACCACACGGCGAGCACATCACGAACGTGCGCAACAAGCCGGGTTGGCTTGACGCCGCTGGCATGAAGCCGAAAGACTTGATGGGCATGCCATGGCGCGTGGCTTTTGCCTTGCAGGCTGCCGGCTGGTACTTGCGCCAGGACATCATTTGGCACAAGCCGAACCCGATGCCCGAGAGCGTGACCGACCGCTGCACCAAGAGCCACGAATACCTGTTCTTGCTGACCAAGAGCGAGCGGTACTACTGGGACGCCGAGGCGATGCGAGAGCCGGCCGTGGCCACCGACATTGGCGCAATGGATGGCGGCGCACAGCGGCTTCCCGATGGCGGGAACGCCAACGATGGCCGGAACTTCCGAAGCAAGCGCGACAGCTTCAAGCGGCAGAACAGCAAGCGCGCGCAAGCCATTCCCGGCCAGGCTGTGGGCACGCACCGAGCGCAGCGCGAGGAAAGCGGGTACGACACTTTCACCCGCAACCGACGCAGCGTGTGGACGGTGCCGACGCAGCCCTACAGCGGCGCGCACTTCGCGGTATTCCCTGCTGCGCTGATTGAGCCCTGCGTGTTGGCCGGCAGCCGGCCCGGTGACGTGGTGCTCGATCCGTTCATGGGGTCCGGGACGACCGCCCAGGTGGCGCAGGCGCTGGGCCGGCAATGGATCGGGTGCGAACTCAATACCGAGTACGCGCCACTACAGCAGGCACGCACGGCGCAGGCCGCGCTTGCCATCTAACGCTTGAGCTAACGGGCTGCCGCAGGCAGTCCCGTTGAGCGAAGTGTTATGCGTGTGGTTGAAGACGAGGAAAGGTAGGCATGAATGAGTTGGCTCTTTTCGCAGGCGCTGGTGGCGGAATACTTGCAGGCAAGCTGCTCGGGTGGCGCACTGTGTGCGCAGTTGAGCGAGACGCCTATGCCGCATGTGTACTCGCCGCCCGCCAGAACGATGGAATTCTCCCGCCTTTCCCGATTTGGGATGACGTGCGAACCTTTGACGGCAGACCTTGGCGCGGGCGTGCTGACGTGGTTTCTGGGGGGTTTCCCTGCCAGGCATACAGCACGGCGGCTGCGGGCGCGAACAATGCAGATGACCTCTGGCCGGAAATGCGACGGATCGTGGCAGATGCAGCTCCCCGGTACGTATTTGCCGAGAACGTTGCCCGGCGAGCGATTGACGCAGCGGCCGACGACCTCGAAGCGATGGGTTACGAAGTCCGATGCACTGCCGTTGCGGCGCGCGACGTGGGTGCAGACCACATACGGCAGCGGTATTGGCTTCTTGCATACGCCGACGACCGCCGCGAACTATTGCGCGCCTTCAATGATGAAGCACGCATGCGCCCGCGCCTTCAAGTCGGTGTTTGGGGAAGCGAGCCCGAGCGCGCACCTGTGGCTGATGGGATGGCCGGCGAGGTGGACGAGCTTCGCCTCACTGGCAACGGACAGGTTCCAGCAGTGGCAATCGCAGCACTGCTTGAGCTTTGCGAATGATGAACACGCATAACGCTGGAATTCAGGCGCGGCCGTAGGCCGTCGCCTGGAATGACGTGTTAGGGCACTTCTTGGTGGAGAACAGATGAAGTCAGTAGCAGGCACCCTGGCGGCACCGTTCCCGTACTTTGGCGGGAAGTCGCTGGCGTGCGAGACAGTGTGGGCCGCGCTGGGCGACCCGGAGAACTACGTGGAGCCGTTTGCGGGCTCGGCCGCCATGCTGCTGGGCCGCCCCAACGTGGGCAAGGTTGAGACGATCAACGACGCGGACGGGTTTGTGGCGAACTTCTGGCGCGCTGTTTCGCTGGATGCCGCCGAGGTGGCGCGGCATGTGGACTGGCCGACCAACGAAGCCGACTTGATTGCGCGACACTCTTGGCTGGTGCGCAACGCACCCGGCCTACTGCAACGCCTTGAAGCCGACCCGGACTACTACGACGCGAAGGTGGCCGGCTGGTGGTGCTGGGGCGCATGCAACTGGATCGGCAGCGGATGGTGCAGCGGCACCGGGCCGTGGCAACACGATGGCGAGAAGCTAGTGGACGCCCGGAAGCTGCCGCACCTTGGAGACGCGGGCCGGGGCGTGAACCGGAAGCTGCCGCACCTTGGAGACGCGGGCCGGGGCGTGAACCGGCAGCTGCCGCACCTGGGCAACGCGGGCCAGGGCCGCACGCACTACATCTACGAGTGGTTCGGCGCGCTGCAGGATCGCACGCGGGGCGTGCGGGTTGCGGTGGGCGACTGGCAGCGCGTGGTTACCGAAAGCGTGACCGTGCGACACGGCCTGACAGGGGTTTTCCTAGACCCGCCGTACACCAAAGGCGCGATGGACTATGCGGCCGGTGGCGTAGGCGGCGAGCTGGCTGACAAGGTGCGCGCGTGGTGCGCGAAGAACGGCAACGACAAGCGCCTGCGGATCGTGCTGTGCGGCCACGCTGGCGAGCATGACGAACTGCTGCAGGCGGGATGGCACACGCGGGCCTGGGCGGCGCGCAAGGGCTACGCCAGCACCGACGAGGCGGTGGAGAACAGCGCCTCTGAAACCCTGTGGTGCAGCCCCCACTGTGTGCCGGAGAGGCAGAAGCAGGAGGCGCTTTTTTGAAGTGCCCTAACGCCCGAGCTAACCTGACCGACACAGCGCGATGACCCACCAAGCAACCCAGGACGCACCGACCGACGCCCAGCCAAGGCCCGCTGTGGCGGGTCAGGTTGAGCGAAGTGTTAGCCGGCAACCAGCGGCGGCGGCCCTGCCACGGCCGTACTACGAAGACGAGGCGGTGACCCTGTACCACGGGGACGCACTGGCACTGCTGCCGCTACTGCCCAAGGCTGACGCGGTGGTGACTGACCCGCCTTATGGTGAAACCTCGCTGGAGTGGGACAAGTGGCCGGATGGCTGGCCCGCGGTGGCTGCGCTGGTGGCGCCGCAGATGTGGTGCTTTGGAAGCATGCGCATGTTCTTGGACAAGCGCGCCGACCTGGCCGACTGGAAGCTGGCGCAAGACATCGTGTGGGAGAAGCACAACGGAAGCAGCTTTCACGATGACCGCTTCCGTCGCGTGCATGAGTTCGCGCTGCACTTCTACCGGGGCGACTGGAACGCGCTGCACCGCGAGGTGCCGAGGCATGGCGAGGAACAACGAAAGCAGCGCATCCGGCGCGGTAAGACGCCGCACCTTGGAACGGTGGGCGCAGAGGCCACGATTGAAGGCCAGCGGATCATGACTTCGGTGATCTTCGCGGCAAGCTGCCACGGCTACGCGGTGAACGAGACACAGAAGCCCGAAGACATTGTGGCCCCGCTGCTGCAGTACAGCGTGCCGCCCGGCGGGCTGGTGGTGGACTGCTTCGCAGGCAGTGGCACTACTGGCGCCGTGGCGCGCAAGACCGGGCGCCGGGCGATCTTGATTGAGAAGCGCGAGTCACAGTGCCAGGCCATCGCGGCGAGGTTGGCACAGGGTGACTTGTTGACGGCTAACGTAGAAGTAACCGGCTGACGTAGGGCGTCAGCCCGTAGGCAGTCCGGTTGACTGCCATGTTAGGCCCCGTGTGGCCGAAGAAAAAGGAAGATGGAATGCCGACACCTGGACAGATGGCCGCTGGCCAACAGAGCACGATCCCGCGCGAACTGCTGGAGCAGATGCCGCAGCAGCGCGGCGCGATCATGGGCGCTGGGCACGCGATGACGCAGAGCGAAGGCGTGATGGCCGCGCGCTTAGCCGAACTGAGCGCCGAGGTGCGCGAACTGCGCCAGATGCTTGCGCCGCCGAGCGCTGTGATCTTGACTGGCGCTGAGGTGGCCGAGCACTTCAGGCGGCTGCGCGAGGGCGGGGCCTAACGGTTGAGCTGAACGGCCCGCGCGCTCGGGCCTTCGAGACACGAGAACGGTGCCGGCGCGGGTCCGTTCGAGCGAAGGGTTCGGCCTCACGGCCGTGGAGAACGAGATGCACCAAGACCGATGCGTTGAGCTTGCCCGCGAGGCCGCGGTGGCCTGCGGTGAGCGGCACGACTACATGCCCGCCACCGACCTGCTGGCCGAGACATGGCAGCCGCACCGCTGGGTGGTGGACGCGATGCTTCTGGCGACCGACGAAGCCGAGCGCGACCGAGACGCCTACAAGGCGGGGAACACCGAGCTGCTCGAACTGCTGATGAAGCTGCACGCCGGGCAACACGAATCGATCCTGCCGCGCGTGCGCGAGATCCTGGCCGGCGCTGGCCTGGTGAACGAGGACAACACGCTGAACTGGGCCGCGCTCGAAGCCCGCAAGCCGAAGCCGATCACCTGGGCGCAGGCGGTGAACGAGTGCGTGACGGACCCCGAAGCCCGCGCACGCCTGCTGGCAATGGAGTGAGGCCGAACGTTTGAGCTAACCGGAAAACCCGGCAGCTACAGACGACGACAGGCACCACGGTGCCGCCTGCCGGGGTTTTCCGGTTGAGCGAATGGTTGGGCGGCTGCCGCCCGGAGCGAACGAATGCTTACTGACCACGACATTGCGCAACTGATGAACGCACACAGTCTGCAAGGCGGCAACAACGACAGCCCGTGGTGGCTGACGTTTGCGCGAGCGGTAGAGCGAAACGCGGTGACGGACGCGCACTCCGATGCGACTGCTGACGCCGTGCGATTCCGCTGGCTGTGCCGCTACCCGGACTGGCATTTCATCGAGCACCTGTGCCGTCAGACAACGGCTAGCACAAGCGCCGAATTCTTGGCCGACTTGCGCCGCGTGATTGACGCTCGGCGCTCGGTTGAACTGGGGTCGCTGGAGCAGCATGTGCCGCCCAACGGCCAGGCTCAACGGCTGCCGTAGGCAGTCCGTTGCAGCCGTTGTTGGGCGTTGGTGGCTGACGCTGAACTTTACATTGTGGGAAGTACGAAAACACTAGACAAAGCGCATTTGTGGCAGTACATTAATACCACTGCAGCAAGACGCCGCAGCAACCCAGGAGAGCAACATGAGCAAGCGCCAATTCATCAAGTACACCGTCACCAGCGCCACGATGGGCGATGCCACCGACGAAGACGCCAACAAGTACGCTGCTGCCCTGCAAGCAAAGCTGGAAGCCACCTACCCGGAACACGACATTGAAGTGATCGTCAACAACCGCATCAGCAGCAGCCAGTGCGACAGCAGCGACGACCTGGGCGACTACGAAGTTGAGCGTGTAGCGCAAAACCTGTGGGACAGCGGCGACTGGTGGACGGCATGAATCAAGCCCCGGAAAAGGCCAAGCCGGGGCGCAAGCCCTTGGCCGATGGCGAAGGCAAGACCGCCCGCGTGCAACTGAAGCTGACGCCGGCCGACAAAGCCGACTGGCTGGCAAAGGCCGCCGCTGCCGGTTTGACGCTGCAGGCGTGGGTGGAGAAGCGATGCAACGCCAAGCGGTGACGCCCAACAAGTAGTTATCGCAACCATGCACAGTCACCGCCACAACCGCAGCCGCTGGGCGCATGTGAACACGCCAGACGGCCTGCGCCGCCGCCGCGCCGCAGCGGATGCCAAGCGCGAGGCCCTGGCCGCCAGCCTGCCACCGGCCGCAGAAGCACCGCGCCCGCTGTCGCACTGGCAGCGCATCGTGCTGGACCTGTACGTGCCGACCACCGGCCGATGCGACCAGCATGCCGCCGTTATCGACGGCCAGCGCGTGGGCCTGCTGTCTGCCACGCAGATCGGCGTGCTGGTGCGCGGCATGATCCGCAGCCGGCCCAGCGTCAGCCTGCTGGCCGATGCGCAGCGGGATGTGCGCGCATCGGCGCGCGATGACCTGGACGCGGCCAGCTGCTGACATGCTCAAGGCGCCCCAAGTTGCCACCATCCTGGGCATCAGCGCCCGCGCGGTCTATGACCTGGCCGACAAGGGCATACTGGCCCACTACCGGCTGGGCGTCGATGGTGGCGCGGGTGCGGCCAGCATGGGCCAGACCTTGGTGCCGTCCAGGCCCACCACCTCGCCGCTCAGGACGTGCGGCACGGTGGGCGCCGGCTGCAGCATCACCCGCTGCGCTCGTCTTTGCGCTGGCTGCTGGCGCTACTGCCCAGCCAGAAGCCGGTGACGGCGCCCAGGCCGCCGCTGACGACGGCGCCGACCACCATGGATTGCACCTCGACGCCGAAGGGGCCGGTCAGCACGCGCCAAGTTACCCAGTACACCAGCGGCAGAATGGCGGCAGTCACGGCTGCGCTGTACCAGGCGGCGGGCTTCATTGCAGTTTCTCGACCAGGTGCGCCACAGCCACGGCACCCACTGCCAGAAATGCCGCGATGGCGCTGAATCGCTGCGCCCACTCGGCCCAGGTCTTGACCGCGCCTTGCACGCTGCCGTTTTCCACCTGCTGGCGCAGCACCTCGACATCGGTGCGCAGCGCCCGCACATCATCGTGGGTTGCATACCCATCGAACTTGCGGGACAGCTCAGCGATGTCTGCCTTGGTCGCCATGTTGGGCATGGCCTCGACCAGCTTGCGCACCTCGACGCGCATGTACCGCAGGTGGATGTCGATTTCGCCCAAGCTGGAGGCGGCCGGTAGGTCTTGAATGTCGCTCATTTTGCGCGCTACTTGTGATTGCGAAACCTGTAAGAACTGACAGGCGATGCCCGCAGGGCGAACCATGCCGCCGCCAGCAGACCCAGCGCCCCGAGATCGAACCCGACGCGGGCGCTGCAGATCCCCTGTCCAGGCGGCACGGTCCACGGCTCGGCCATGTACGCGCAGGCACAGAGCAGGGTCTGCAGTGCGCTCCATGCGCCATAGGCCATCGCCGCCGTCAACCAGCCCGAGCGCGGCGACAACCGCCACACAGCGGCCAGCAGCACCAGCACCAGCAGCGCGCCGAGGCCCTTGGATGCCATGCCCTGCAGCTCGACTGGGAACCATGCCCACGCAACCTCGCGCAACACCAGCGCAGCCATGACGACTGCGGCCAGCGCATCAGGCCGGCTCGTTGGGGCCACCGCCGCCACCCAAGCCTGGCCGGCGGGCAGCAGCTGCTGCTGCGTTGGTCACCGCCTCATCCATGCGCCGGTGCGCCCGATACCGCACCAAGGCCACGCCGGCCAGAGCCAGCAGGCCAAGCACGGCCAGGGCGCCCAAGATCATGCCGATCAGTTCCATGTGCCTACCTCTTGATCAGTTCGGCCGTGATGTGGACATTCCACCAAGACGCGGCCACGGCGCCGCTGATGGTCCCGTAGATGCCGATCTCGCACGACAGGCCAGACACCACCTCGAAGATGCCGCGCACGGTCTGGCTCAGGCGCCCCGTGCTCATGGGCACGGCCGTGGCGTTGGTGGTCGTGCCGTCCTGCGTGCAGAAGGCGTGGCTGGTGAAGCTCGACCCCCAGTCGCTGCCGTCGGTGCCCTGACAGTCGTAGTTGATCGTCACCACCAGCGTGCCGTCGGCGTCTGGCGTGAAGGTCTCGCTGTGAACGATGCCGCTGCTGCTTCCGCTTGCCATGGTCAGAGGATGTTGCTGCGGGTGATGGGGCCGGCCTCGACGTCGAAGTCGTACACCTTGGTGACAGCGTTGGCGGCGATGTCGGCGGTTTCCGCCTGGCCAATGATGTTCACCCCGAACGCCGCGCCGTAACTGCCAGGCGCCAAGGTGCCAACCGCGATCCAGTCGACATCGAAGTCGTCCGACGAGCTGCCGCCCAGGTCGAGGCGTAGCTGGTCTATGGTGCTGCTGGTCCAGTCAGACCCGCCGGCGGTCAGGGCCGTCATGTCCCACTCCAGCACCACCCACTCGCCGGTCAGCGTGGCATCGGCGATCTCCTTGTAGTAGCTGCCGCTCATGCCGTGGCCGCTCTCGGTGGCATAGAACAGGTGGCCCAGCCAGCCCGACCCGCCGGTGCGCCGCACACGCGCCCGCACCAAGGTGAAGCCGGCCCCGTAGATGCCAAGGCCAGCCGGCGACGCAATGGCCGGGTTGGCGCCGATGGCCTGCACGTCGATGTACGACGGCTGCACGGTGATGGTGGCATCGCTGCCGGCGGCCCAGCTCTCTGCCGAGTTCTGGAAGTTCCAGGCGCGGCCGGCCACGTACTGCGTCTGTCCCGAGTAGGCCGCCGCGGCCAGGGCGGCAATGCTCTCGATGAGGTCAGCGTCGGCCACCGTCACCGACGCGCTGGCCGACGTGGCGCTGTAGTTGCCGCTGGTGTCGTAGTGGCGCAGATAGCGGGTGACGCCACCCACCGAGCTGACCGGCTCCGACCAGTCCGACGCCGTGCCGCGCCACAGCGGCGGCGTGGCCGGGTTGCCCCAGCCTGAGTTCGCGCTGCGCACCTCGCTGTGCGAGTAGTCCACCTCGGCCGATGGCGTCCAGGCCCAGACGATGCGGCCCTTGCTGATGGTGCCGCTGAAGCTGCTGGGCACGGCCGGCGCCGCGGTCTTGCCCACCACGGTGTGGGTGGCCGTGTCTGACGCCCCGCGGAAGCCCAGCGCATTCTGCGCCCAGGCCTCGATCACCAGGCGGTCACCGTCCACCACGCCGGTCAGGTAGGTGCCGCCGTCGTCTGCGGCGGCCACGGTCTGCTGCCAGTCGACATCGGGCCCCACCCGCCGCCAGCGCACCACCACCCTGGCCTGGCCGTCTTGCAGGTACGCGCCGGTCAGCGCAGACCAAGACACCCAGACGCGCGTGCTGATGGTGCCGTCGCCAGCGGCCACCAGGTGGTTGGTGCCGCTCTCCGGCGTGCCCAGGGTGATGGCTTCCACCAGCCACGGGCTGGGCAGCCCAGTGTTGGGCGTGGGGTCGGCGTCGACAGCGTCGACGGTGTCGTAGGCGTCGGCCGCGTCCTCCTGCAGGCGCAGCGTGACAGGCGACAGCAGGCCAAACTGCCAGTCCGTCACCCTGAAGGTCTTGGCGCTCCAGCCGTACTCGGTGCTGGTCACCGTCACGCGGTCGCCCACCTGCAGCGGCCAGGCGCGCAGCTTGGCCGGGTAGGTGATCACCAGGCCGTTGCGGCCCCGCTCGACCAGCACGCGGGCGATGTTGGTGCAGCCCGATGCGGTGTTGGTGTAGGGCAGCGCCACGTCTTGCCAGTAGGGCTCGCCGTCGGCGGTGACGAAGGTGCTGTTCTGGTAGGGAGGGAAGTCGCTGCCGGTGGCGCTGGTGCTGGCCACGTAGGTGCCGCGCACGCCGTTGACCAGCTCGTCGATGCCGGCCCCAGCCTGCACCACCTCGATCTGGCCGACCAGGTCGTCATCGGTCAGCGCCATCACCGGCGACGACCAGGCGCCGGCCATCATCTGCCACTGCGCGCCGTACACCGCGAAGCCGGCCATGCTGTCGGCCAGGTCGTCCAGCACCTGCTCGCGCGACAGCTCGGTGGTGGCCACGCCGTTGCACCGGTACATGGCCAGCGTCACGTCAGGTGCGCCGCCGATGCTGACGTTGTAGGTGACGTCGCAGGCATTGGCCGCGGCGATGGTGTAGGCGTCGTCGACGTCGGCGTCGTCTGCCGCCATGCCGTACTCGCCCACGATCCAGTCGCGCACGGCCAGCGCCGGGTTGTCACTCCAGGCCCAGGTGCTGGGGTCGTCGGCGCGGTGGCTGCCGCTGCCGCCGTTGGTGCTGTCCAGCCGCGGGTCATACAGGCGCTTGCCCTTGACGGTGGCGGTGATGTTGGGCGGCCCGGCCTGAAACCGCGGGTCCTCGAGGTCCAGCGTGACCACGATGTAGGCGATGCCGCGCAGGCGGTGCGTGCTGTCCCACTCGGTGGGCTTCACGCTGTTGAGGTAGGTGTCGACCGTCTGGCTGTCGGTGCCCAGGTGCTTCTGCACGCGGATGACTGCGGGGTTCACGGCGGCCCTGTAGACCACCGTCACCGGTTCAGACCCGAGGCCATCGGTCACCGTCAGCGTGAGCCCGCCGCCGCTGATGGCCACGGTGCGGTCCACGTCGTAGGTGTTGTTGTTGCCGCCCAGCGTGGTGGCGCTGACGATCGAGGTGGCCGGGGTCGTCAGCGACGTGCTGCTGGAGAACGTGACGGTGACCAGCCGCTCGGCCACGCCGGTGGTCCAGTCGGCGCTGGTGCTGTAGCCGCTGCCGTCCAGCGTGCCCAGGCTGACGCCGTCCACGTAGATCGTGCCAATGCTTTCCACCTGGTGGCTGGCCAGCATGATGACCAGGTGCTTCAGCCCGTCGGGCTTGGTGCCGGCCGCGCCTGATGCGCTGACGGTGGTCTTGTCGCTGCTGAAGATGGCCACGATGTCGCCACCGGTGATGCACTCGCCGTAAACGATGCGCCAGGGCGGCGTGGCGCGCAGCGCGGTGATGCTGCGGTCGACGACCGAGGCGTTGTACCGGCGCGTGGCGTCACGCGCGGCGGCCTTGGCGCGGCGCCGTGCGTCGATGCCACCGTAGATGTTGGCCGCCAGCAGCACGTAGCCGCCGTAGGTGGCCACCGCACCCACCACCAGGGCCGCGGTGCCGGTGAAGCCCAGCGCCACGCCCGCGGCAATCAACCCGATGGGGTCGGCGCGGGCGGTTGCCGGGCACAGCACGGCCACCGCGGCCGCTGCGGCCACCAGGCGCGGGGCAAAGCGCGGCCAGCGGCGCATCATGCAGCCCCCACGCGCCACGCCACCGACGCGGCGGCCATCGGCACATGCTGCGGCCCCTCGTGGCCCAGCAGCACCGCCGTGCGGCCGGCGCAGATGCCCACCGCCTGCCTAGCGGGCCAGTGCAGCCCCACCACCAGCACCAGGTCGCCCGGCCGGGCCTGGCTGCCAGCCAGCGGCGCGCGGTGCAGCGCGCGGGTCACCGCCTCGCGCAACGAGCCGCCGCGCCGCGCAATGTGGCGCTGGGCCTCGAGCGCGCCAGATGCGCCAGGTGCAGCGGGGCCGGCGCCCTCCACCTCGCGCACCCAGGCGGCCGCGAACTGGCAGCAGTTGTGGCGCTGCCAGTCGAATGCCGGGCAGCGGCGCAAGTAGTCGTCCAGCCGTGATGGGATGCTTTGTGCCATGGTCATCGCTGCTGGAAGGCCTTGCTCAGCCACACGGCCGGGGTGTCGATCAGAGCCTGCACGTACTGCAGGCCGTTGTCGCCGGCGAACCGCAGCACCTGCTGCTGGTGGGTGTGGCGCAGGCCGGTGCCGGCGCGCGCCCGGTTGGCGCCGGACCTGGCGCACACCAGCTCGATGGCGCCGCCGCTGGCACCCTCGCCAGCCGTGCGGCGCACGCGCACGCGGTCCATGTAGCCGGCCCACAGCGCCACCGGTGCGCCGGCCGGCTGGTAGGTGTCGCCGACCATCTGCAGGTAGATGCGGGCGCGCCGGCCGCGGTAGCCCTCGGCGCTGGCGATCGACGCCGCCAGCAGCGCCTGCGACACCACCGACAGTGACAGCACGACGTCGCCGTTGGCGCCGTCTTCGGCCTCGCGCAGGCCTTCCACGCCGACCAGGTCGCCGTAGGCCAGCCAGGTGTAGCCCAGCGCGGTGATGGGCACGGCGTTGGTGGTGTAGCGCAGCATGCCCGACGCGAAGTCGAGCTCGACCAGGTAGTGCGCGCCGGCCACCGTGGCGGCGGCCGCGGCCAGTGCGGTGCTGTCCAGCGTCCTCATTCCTGCCAGGTCTCCAGCAGGTCGAGCGCCAAGCCCGACGTCACGCCGCCGCTCTGCATGTACTGCCAGCTGGTGGCGTCGCCCTGGTGGCGCAGGTACACCAGCGGCTTGTCCCAGGCGACAGCCGTAGCACTGGCGATGCTGGCGCGCGTGGGGGGCTCGATGCTCACGGTCATGGCGCCGGCCTCGTTCGCCGAGGCGTCACCGACCACCATGCAGAAGTGGCTGCCAATGCCTGTGCCGATCTGCAGCCAGTCGCCATCCAGCAGCGTGGCCACGCCCGCCAGCTCGGTCGCAGTCGGCCCGAGCTCGAGCTGCGCGCCCCAGGCGGTGCACCCATGCGCACCGCCGCTGAGAAACGCACACGGGTACACCCGAACATTCACGCAGCTGGCCGGCACTGTGAAGGTCACCGACATGCGCACCCAGTCGATCAGATTAATGCTGCTGTAGTAGCTGGTTGCCGCGACGATGTCGGCGTTGTTGGTGTCGTCATAGACGCGATATGCCACAGCAGTGTCTGCTGATCGTTTGGCGTACCAGCTGAAGGTGTACTGAGCGCCGGGCGTCACACTCTTGTACTGGAATACACCCGAAAACGATGTTGCCTGCAGCGTGTCGGCTGACAGGGTTCCATCCGGCGCCGTGGCCGTGTTCGCGGTCACGGTCGCGTTGCTCTTTGTCCAGGCAGCGTTGTCGAACTGGAACGGGTAGCGCAGCAGGTTCTTGCCCGGGTAACAGCCAGACATGACGATCGAGGTGGCGCCGGCTGCAGCCGTGGCGCTGAGCACAGGGCTGCCACGCAGCGTGCCGCGCGGCTGGGGCCGGGCCTTGTCCCAGGCCGCCAGCACGTTGGCCCGGCCGCGCAGCTTGGCCACCAGCGCCTGCCAGCGGCCGGCCTCGGCCGGCGACAACCACGCGGGCTGGATCAGGCTCATGGTCCAGCGCGGCGGGGCCAGCAGGCGCACCTGCTGGCTGCCCGTGCTGTCGCTGGTGCCCACCAGGTCATAGCGCTGCTGGCCCATGCCGCTGCCGACACCGACCCGCAGATCCTCGGGCAGGGTGATGATGGTCATACAACCCGCCTGTCACGCAAGGTTTGCCACATGTCGGCCTGGCTCTTCTGCAGTGCCGCCGCCACCAGCTGCGCCACCTGCGCCTGGTCAGACCTGGCGTCGATGCGGATGCTGGGGGCCAGGGTGATCTGCAGCTGCTGGCCACCGATGGCGTGGTTGGGGATGACGGTGCCGGCCTGCCGGCCCATGCGCAGGATCTCGGGGCCGCGCTCGCCCACCAGGTAGGCCTCGCCCGGCATCACGTCGCCGCCCATGGCGCGCTGGCCGGCCAGGCCCGCCACGGCGTTGTAGTCGCCGAAGCCGGTACCGCCTGCCAGCAGGCTGGCCGGCGTGCCGCCGAACAGGCTGCCCAGGCCGCTGAGCAGCCCGCCGAACAGATTGGCGCCGCCGCTGCCGGATGCCGGCCCAAACACGGCCGTGAGCATGGCGTCGGCCAGGCTGGCGCTGACCCGCTGAAACACGATGTTGCCCAGCGCGTCGCCGAAGGCCTTGATGGGGTTCTTGCTGTCGCGGAAGGCGGCGGCCAGCGCGTCGCGGGTTTCTTCGCGCGTGACCAGGGCGGTGTCCTTGGCGAACTTCTGCGCCGTGGCCGCCCGCTTGGCCTGCACCGCCGCGTCGGCCGCGGCCTCGGCATCCACCCGGGCCGGGCTGTTGCCGTAGATGGCCTCGATCTGCGCCTGCAGGCGCTTGCGCTCCAGCGTGATCTGCGCCTGGGCGCGCTGCTGGTCGTCGACGATCAGCGCCAGGTTGGCGTCCTCGTTGGCCTGCACCAGATCGGCCAGCAGCTTCTCCTGCGCCTCGCGGCGCTTGCGGATGCCCACGTCGGCCGCGGCGTTGACGGCCTCGGTGCTGGCCAGCTCGCTCTGGCGCAGGTCGCGGAAGTTGATCTCGTACTCGGGCCCGACCAGCAGCCCGAGCGGGTTGTAGTTCATCAGGCTGGGGTCTTTGGCCGGCCGGCCACCACGCGCACGCTCAGCCTCGCGCAGCGCCTGGATCTTGGCGCGCTCGCGGGCGGCCGATTCCGATACCGCGATGGCGTTGGTCGACTCACGGTCGGCCATGCGGATCAGTCGCAGCTGCTCGTCACGCAATGCCTGCCGCTGGGCGTTGATGGCCGCCAGGCGCTCTGCCGACACCATCGAGTTCGGTCCGCCGGGCAAGTTGGCGTCAAACGCTGCCAGCTGCCGCGTGACCGACTCCAGCAGCTCCTTGGTCGTCTTTTCGCGGCCGATGCCCAGCATGAACTGCCAGGCTTCGCTGGCAGCTTTGCCGACCTTGACCCACGCCGACTCCAGCGTGCCAAGCTGCTCAGCCTGCGCCTTGTGCTGCTCGACCACCCGCTCGCTGACAAAGATTGCCGCCTCTTCAGCCTTGCCCTGGTCCTGCAGGCGCTTGATGTAGGCGTACTGCTCGGCCGTGATGAAGTTCCAGGCCTTGTTGTGCTCGGCTGCCCAGTCGGCGACGTTGGCGCCCATGCGGGCAAAGTCCTTGGCCACCTCGGCCGCGCTGCGCCCGCTGACGTCGGCCACGCGCTGGGCGGCCAGGGCCATGCTCTCCAGCACGCCGGCGCTGACGGTGCCCTCGGCGGCCAGGGCCAGCACGATGTCACGGGCGCCGCCCACGCTGGCGCGGCTGCCGGCGGCCACCCGCCCGGCCAGGTCCTGCAGGCGGTCAGCCGTCAGGCCCGCCGCGTTGCCGGTCAGGGCCAGGGTGTCGCGCAGCTTGTTGGCGTCGCGCTCAGCGGCCACCAGCACGCCCGCCAGCGCGGCCAGGCCAGCCACACCCAGCGTGGCCGGGCTGATCAGGCTGCCGATGCCGCGCAGCGCGGCGCCGATGCTGCCGAACTGGTCACGCACCTGGCCGCCCTGCTGCAGCAGGATCAGCAGCGGGTTCTGGCCGCCGGCCAGCTGCGTGGCCACGTCAGTGAACTGGGCCGGCAGGCTGCGCATGGCGGCCTTGATCTGGCCGGCGCTGACGTCGCCCGCCTGGCCCACCTTGCCGATGGCCGTGGCGGCCTGGGCGGCGGCCTGGTTGTGCTGGACAGCGTCCAGCCGCAGGACGGTGACGGCCTCGTTGCGGATCACGCGCGCACCTCCACGGTCAGCCCTTGCGGTGCCAGGCGATGAGCTCGCGCTCCATCACCCGCAGGTTGTCGAATGCCAGCGCGGCCTGCTTGGGCTTGAAGCCCAGCCGCTGCTCGACCACCGGCAGCGCGGTGTAGTCGAAGCCCTCCACACCCTTTAAGCTGTAGCGCAGCTGCGTCTGCATCGCGGCAAATAGCCGCACGGCGGGCCAGTTCTCGGCCCACACGTCCAGCGGCGCCGGCTCGGTGCTGCCCATGTCGGGCAGCGCCAGGCCGAAGGCATGCGCAGCAGCCTCGAGCTCGGGGCCGGCTGCCTGCGTGGGGCCTTGCAGCACCGCGCGGGCAGCCGCCATCAGTTTCCCGCGCGTGCATGGCCGAGCTGCTGCGCATAGCGGCGCACGATCTCGGCGCCGGCGGCCGGGAAGGCCTGGATCAGCTGGGCCAGGTTGGCCGGCGTGTACGGCAGCGGCTTGCTGTCGGCGCCCACCACGCCGATCCAGCCGTCGACCACCTCGGCCACGTAGGCCGCGAACTGCTCCTGGGCGTCGGGCGCATCGGCCTGCATGGCCACATCGACAGCACGCGCCTGGTAGGCGGCCAGCTCGGCGCGGTTCTTGTGCTTGAAGGTGATCTTGATGCTGATGGATTTGTCGCTGCCAGGCACCGACAGCGGCACATCACACGTGAAGGTGGGGTTGGGGACGATGCAAAACATGGCGCCGATGAGTGCTGGTGCAATCACCGCGACACGATGCGCAGCTCGTCATTGCCCGAGGTGGGCAGCAGGCGCAGCGCATAGGTGTGCAGGGCGTTGCCGTTCAGGTCTTCGACGCCAGGGTTGATGCGCTGGATCTTGGGCGCATGCAGCACCACGGTGTTGCCGGCGCTGGTGCCGTGCGTCAGGCCCATGCCGGTGGTGGTGTTGGCCAGCACGTCCGACATGGCCGTCACGGCCTGGGCGGCGGTCAGGTCCAGGCTGATGCTGCCGGTGGGCTCGCGCTGGGTCAGCTCGACGGTCTCGGCGCCCAGCAGCGGCTGGAAGACCACATTGTTGGCAACGTCGATGCGCACCCCGCGGCTGGTGAACGACGAGCCGCCGCTGAGCACACCGGTGGATGCGGTGTAGGTCAGGCTGCCCAGCGTCAGATCGCCGCTGTTGGTGTCGGTGACGATCAGGGGCGTGCGCCAGGCGGTCAGCGTGGGCGTCGCGTTGGCGGCAGCCGTCAGGCCGCCGTTCTTGCCGATGAAGCGGAACCGCAGCACCGGCTTCTCGCCGATGGCCGCCTCGATGCTGAAGGTGCCCCGCGCGCCCAGCAGCTTGTGCAGCTGGCCGTCGAGGTAGTAGTAGATCGTCAGCGAGGTGTTGGTCACGCCACTGATGCTGCTGATGGGCGTGTAGTCGACGCTTGCGGTTTGCGTGGTCTCGGCGAAGCCGCAGGCCTTGAGCAGCTTGCCCCAGGCCGGCGCCGTGGTGGGCGTGCCGCTGCCGGCCAGCTCGACGTCGAAGCTGCACTCGACGTAGGCGGTGCCGACCAGCTGCTCAGAGCTGCCCAGGTAGCCGATGACGTTGGCGCGGTCGACGTTGTTGGCCACCAGCGGGTTGATGCTCTGGTTGCTGATGAGCAGGGCATCGGTGCCGCCGACGGGCGACGAATCGGTGCCGTAGGTGGTCTCGAGCTTGGCGAGGATGACGGTATTGCGGATCGGGCGGCCCATGGTGGTGGTCTCCGGTGCGGTGTTGCGGGGTCAGGCGGCCAGCGCCAGGCTGCCGGGGGCGGTGCGAAGGGACACGGTGAGCAGGAACTGCCAGGCCGCCACGGGCGTGGCCGCCTCCAGCACGTCCAGCTGGCCGCGGAAGGCCTGCAGGCCAACGATGCCGGCGGGCAGCGACATGGCCGTCAGGCGGGCGTACACCTGCTCCATGATGGGATCAATGGCCGCCAGGGCGTCGATGGCATCGGTGCCGCGGGCGCGGATCTCGACGCCGACATCGACGGTCCAGTCGGTGGGCCCTGCGGTCAGCGTGAACGGCGCGCCGTCCGGCACCTGCAGGGTGATGTTGACGTCGCTGGCCTGGTCGAGCGCGGTGGTGGTGTCACGGCCAACGGCGACGCGGCCACCAGCGACAGCAGGCGACGCCAGCAGCGCCGCGCTGACGGTGTCGATCAGGGTCTTGAAGGCGGTGGTCATGCGGCCACCTCGGTCAGGCTGAGCAGGCTCAGGCCGGTGCCGTCAGGCTGGTGCTCACGCACCTTGTACGTGCCAGCGCCGCGGCCGGTGCTGATGATCAGCGTGGCGCTCTTGTAGGCCGCCGGCACGCTGGCCGTGGCGATCTGCACCTGGGGGGCCTCGATCGTCATGCCGTTGGACACGCCGCCAGGGCCGTCGAAGATCACGCGCACGGCATCGCCGGCCAACGTGGCCGCGTCGCCGAAGTCGGCGAAATAGGGCGTGAGATCTTCGGTGAAGGCCACGGCTGCTGCTCGGCTGAGATCAGGCCTCGACCTTGGCGGTCTTCTTCAGGGCAGCGCGGATGGCGGCCACCTGCTCGCTGCTGGCCGTCCAGCGGCCGGGCGCGTTGCCGCGGGTGGTGGGGTCGTCCTTGGGCTCGACATACAGGCCCTTGCCAGACTCCACCACGCCGCGCGCCGATGCAGTCTCGAGCTCGACCAGGCTGTGGGCCGGCAGGAAGGTGGGCCCGTCCATCGACGGGGCGAACGTGTCTTGGGTGACGATGAGCTTCATGGTGCAGTCGGGTGATGGTGGCGGGCACAACCCGGGGCCCAGCGGGCCCCAGGTTGCGGGCGGCGCATCAGGTGCGCAGCGCGTCCAGCATGGCGGCGAAGCTGCCGGCGCGGCGGACCTTCACGTCCACGTCCTGCAGCGCCACGATGCGGCGGCCGCCGGCAGTGGCCAGGGCGTAGGGGTCGAGGATCAGATCCAGGCCGCCCCACATGCCCACCATCAGGTCGGCCCAGTTGCCGAAGGCGATGGCCGAGCAGGTGCCCGACGCGGTGCCCTTGGTCAGCGTGCTGGGCATGCCGTTGGTGGCCACGGCGGCGTAGCCGTTGACCTCGTTGCCCTGCCAGACCGGGGTGCCGTTGGTGGACGCGAAGACCTGCGTCAGCTTCAGCTGGGCGCGCATCTTGGCGTTGGTCACGTAGGCCAGGCTGCCCATGTCGGCGTTGGCGATGGCCACCGCCTCCTCCAGCGCCACCATGTTGGCGTAGGTGGGGGCCGCGCCGTTGGTGCCGCCGGCCACCGCACCGATGCCGGCGGTGTTGATCACGCCGGTGGGCTCGGCGCCGCTGCCGCTGCCGGCCAGGCCCACGCGGTCGATCTCGTGGGCAATGCCGGCCGCCAGGTCAGCGCGGATCAGCGCCTCGATCGACGGCGTGGTCTGCAGCAGGGTCTTGCGGCTGTAGTCGGTGAACATGCCCACCGTCTTCGGCGCCATGGTCACCTGGCCGAACACGGCCTGGCTTTCGGTCACGGCCGTGGCCTCGGCCACCCAGTAGGTGCTGGCGCCGGCCGTCATGCTGGGGATGGCGATGTTGCCGACCAGGCCGTCCAGCATGGTGATGCCCAGGCCACCCAGCACCATGCGGGCGCGCAGCAGCTCGATGAAGCTGGCTTCGAGCAGGTTGGTGGCCACCAGGTTGCCGCCAGCGTTGGCGGTGCCCACGCTCATGTCGCGCTGCATCATGCGCTGCATCAGGGCGCGCGTGGCCTCGGCCGAGCTGGTGAGCGGCGCACGCAGCACGTCCAGCGGGATCTTGTAGCCGGCAGCGCGGTGGCTGGCGTGCAGCGACTGCTCGTCGATGGGGCTCTTCTTGCGGGCCTCGACCGAGCATTCGATCTCGAAAGCCGCGGCGCGCTGGGCGGCCTTGTCGTTCGGCTCCAGCAGGGCGTACATCAGGCGCGTGACGCTGTACTGGCGCTGCTCCTTCTCGCTCAGGCCCAGGCTCGGGTCTTCGGCGGGGGTGACCTTGCCGGCGGTGACCAGGCGCTCGAGCACCGTCTTGCGGAAAGCGTCGACGGTGGCGCCACTGGCCACGGCGGCCTCGGCTTCGGCGTCGAGCTTGGTCTCGCGGCCGATGGCGCGGATTTCCTGCGCGCGGCTGCGCTCCTGCTGGGCGGCGTCGCTCTGGATGACGCGGATGTCCGGCTGCTGGGTGGCGGCCGGGGCGGCGGTGGTGGTATCGCTCATGGATGGCTCCTTGGTTTGAGCGGTGGGGGCCCCGGGGGCCAGGGAACGGCCGACGCCAACAGTGGCATCAGCCGGAACGGGAACGATGGACACCTCGTAGGGTGTCCAGGCAGTGACGCGGTAGGTGGCCTCGGTGTCGTTGCGGCTTTCGAGCACCATGTCGTCGATCGAGTAGCCGACGCTGACCAGCTCGCGAATGCCGTCGACGACGTCGCGAAAGATCTCTTCGCCGAGCTGGCTGCGGCTGAATCGCACCGTCGCGCGGCACTTGCGATCGGCGTCGACCCAGGCACGCTCCACCACGCCGATCTGGTCGTCGGTGTCATGGTTCAGCAGCAGCGGGTGCCGCGCGTTCAAGCGCTGCAGGTTCACTGCGGCGGGCGTGCAGTCCAGGATCTCGCGGCCCCACCAGCGGCTGTAGGGCTCGTCGCTGGCAAAGGCCAGCTCGACGGTGCGCTTCTCCTCGTCGATGCCGGCGCGCTGCACCGTGGCGGCACGGTACTGGCGCTCGGACGTGGCAGTGCGCACGGCTGCAGGGATGGGGTCGCGGGTGGTGGTGTCGCTCATGGTGTGGCTCTCAGTCGTCGGAGCGCGTGGCAATCAGGCGCATGCGCTGGTCTTTCTGGCGGGCAGCAGCCGCGGCGCCGCCGTCACCACCAGCGGCGGGCGCTGGCTGCGCCTGCTGGCCAGTGGCAAGCACCGGCGCCGGCAGGCCCTTGGTCTTCTCCTGCCAGTCCAGCAGCTCGGCCAGCACCTCGTCGGGGTCGTCGCCGTTGGCCGCGATTTCGCGCTGGGGGCTGCTGAGCCGGCCGTCGATAGCGCTGCGCTGGCCCTCGATGTGCTTCAGGCGGTCCAGCGGCGACCACCGATGGCACTGCCAGTAGGCCGCGTCGGCGTACTGCTCGAGCCGGTCATACGACAGCGTGGCAAGCTGCGGCGCAGCCAACAGCGCATAGCGCAGCCAGTGGCGGTGCAGCACGGCGCAGAAGTCCTCTTCGGCGAACGTGGCCTGGATGGTCTTCCACAGCGTGCGCTCGTCCTCGAGGCCGAGCTGGCCGCTGCTGTAGTTGACCGACTCCAGGTCATTGCCCAGGGTGATGTAGGCGCACTCGAAGGCGCTGGCCACATTGCGCAGGCAGTCCTTGATGAACTGGCCGTACTCGATGTTGGGGTAGTCGCTCTCGAAGGCCTTGGCGGTCAGCCCATACGGCAGCTTTTCCCAGGTGCCATCCTGCAGCGTCTGAAACGGCGTGCCAGCTGCGTCCTGGCCATCGGTGAGCGTGTCGACGGCGGTGTTGCCAGCCGGCCCCGAGGGCTGAGCGTCGGCGTCTTGCTCGAGCCAGCCGCCGCGCTTGGCGCTCTCGCGCGCCTTGTTCAGGCCGGCGCTGGCGAAGTCTTGCGCCTGATACGCCGGCTTCAGGCCGGCGGCCATCCAGGGCACGCCGCGCAGCTGGCCGGCCTGGTCGGCCACCATCAGGTGCAGCATCTCTTCGGCTGGCACGCGCTTGAGCCCGCGGGGGCTTTCGGTGGCCTCGAAGACGCCAAGCGGGTCGGTGGCGGCGTCCTGTGTGCGCACGTAGTAGGCCAGCACGCGCCCCTCGGCATCCACCTCGACGCCCTGCCGAACGCGCCGGCCGTTGGCGAGATCCTGCCGGCAGTTCAGCGGCACCATCTCGGGCGGGATCACCTGCACCTGGAAGGCGTGCGGACCGCGACCCGGCAGCAGCCGGATAAAGGCCTCGCCGTCGACAACCCAGTGGCGCAGCGCCAGGCGCTGCACCTGCCTCCAGGTGTAGCGGCCGGTCACGTCACACGCGCCGCGCTTGCCCCAGGCCTTCCAGGCCGCCTCGAGCTTGGCATTGGCGCTGGCGTTCAGCTCGCCGGTGCTGCCGATGCGCACGCGGCTCTGGTAGCCCACGCCCTTCGGGCCCAGCACATTGCGCACGACCATGCCGACGAAGCGCTTGGCCCATGGGTTGTTGACAGCCGCGTCGCGGCTGCGCGCCCGGGTGACGGCCAGGCCGGACTCGGTGCTGGCGTTGACGTGCAGGCCATCAGCTTGCCAGCTGGCGGTGTCGTTGGTGGTAAGCGATGCCAGCAGGGTGCGGCGCTGAGACACGGCGCCGGCCAGCGCGTGGCGTGCACCGGCCAGCTGGGCGGCCTGGACCTGCTGCGCAACAGCACCGGCGGGCACGAAGCCCAGGCGGGTGGCGAGGCGGTCGAGGAATGCTGGCATGCTGCGCAGGATGCCCAGCGGGGCGGAACTTGCGGCGGCCAGTTGTTCCGGTGCGGTTTCTATCCGCACCTATGGGGGATGGGATCAGGCGGGCGAGGCCGACACGGTTGCCACCGTCACGGTCCACTTCTTGTCGCCGCCTTCAATCTCGAAGGTGCCGCCGTGGAAATCGGCCTTCTCAATCACTGCGCGCAGGACATCGCTGGTCACGTCTCGCTTTTCACCGATGAAGGCATAGCCGGCTTTGTTGACGCGCCCTTGAAGAATGCGGCCGGTCAGCGGGGAGCATGCAATGCGAGTGGTCATGGGTGTCACCTATGGGGGATGGGATCAGGTGGCAAGCCGCTCAGCGATTGCCAGCGTGCGCTCTACCCATGCGTTATGGGCATAGAGGTCAACCTTTGCGCAGGGGGCGGCATGGTTGGTTGCATGCACGCACCGCTTGTCCCCGCAGTGCGGGCACACGATCATCTCGGACAGCATGCGCGGCATTCCGTGCACGGTTTCGCCGCGCTCCTTGATGCAGCGCCGGCAGTCGCAGGGCTGTTCGGTCGGGTCGGTCATGCGTGTCACCTCTGGGGATGGGGTCAGACCTCGCGCACCACCAGGTACTGGCCGCCGTGCACGTGGGCGTCCACCATGTCGGTCGGTCGGTTGATGGCGTACTCGGCGGTCATCTCGTCGGGCGCCTGATTCGTGCCGCCCAGCCCATCGGGCATGGCTGCGCCTTTTTGCCAGACCTGCACCACCAACTTGTGATCGCTGGTGTCGGCGTTTTCGATGCGTACCTTCTTGGTCATTTCAGATTCCTCGTTTAAGATCGGCTCGCCACCACCTAGGGCTTTGCGGGCTTCGGCCATCACTGTCCATCCAAAGCCGGTCGTCTTCGCAGGACGGCCGGCTTTTCCTTTTGTGGCGCGTGCACCGGCAGGGGCTTGGAATCACAGCGGCACCAGCGACCCGCCGACGATGGTGCCGTTGTTGGCCGCGTTGACGGTTGCCGCCAGCGTGGCGCCCCGGGCGTTGCCGGCGTCCCATTCCTCGGCCAGGCCGGTGGTCACATCTGCGTAGGCGGTGGACTGCTGGGCAGCGCGGGCATAGCGGGCCGCCACCTGTTCAGCGGTCAGCGCCACGCTGTAGACCCGAGCCAACATGAAATTCACGCGGCCCGGCTTCAGGTAGTTTGTGCCGTCCCACTGCGCGCCGATGACAGTTCGGTGGCCGGTGCCGCCGGTGATGCCGACAACACCCGAGGAAACCGGCATGTTGCGCTGCTTGACCAGCACGCCGTTGCGGTACAGGTTGCATTCCTGGGCCGCGCCAGCCAGGCCGGTGCCGCTGACGGTGTAGACCCAATGGTCGAACGGGTTGCCTCGGCGCGGAAGGATGCCGGTGCGCCAAAGATAGCTGCAATGCACCGGGTTCAGCTGCAGGTCCATGAACGACGACGTGGTGGTCATCATCTGCGGGCCGGGCCAGCCCTGGGCGCTGGTGCCCTGGTTGCGCACCATCGCCATTGCGAACGAGAAATTCCCACGCGTGTCGGGGCTGGCGGCCGGGCCGGTGACACCAGCACTGCGGGCGATCAGCCACAGCGGATCGGCTACCGTGGCATCGGCGCCGGCACCGTACTTCGTCTGCCCCATCCACTCGATGCTGATGGTGCCGTCGATCTTCAGCGTGGCATCGCTGTTGCCGCAGTCGATGCGCGAGGCAACCCCACGGCCGGGCAGCACGATGGCCTTGCGGCCGCGCGTGATGACAGCCGGCGCGCGGGCTCCCTGCTCCGCGATGGCAGTTTCGTTTTCCTCGTACCAGACCAGAGCGGTGTAGAGCCGGGTGCTGGTGTTCAGCCCGGCTGATGCCGGAAGGATGAAATTTGACCCGGCCAGCGTGATGTTGTCGGTAGGCAATGCCACCGGCTTGGCGGTGGCGACCAGTGCGCCCGCCATTTCTTGCGTTTTCAGTCGGGGACCGCCGGTGCCGTCCGCAACCTGGGCAAAGATCGCCTTGATCGTGCGGCTGTCCCCGGTAGTGATGGTCCGATTAGCAGTGCCATTTCCCGTCCACTGAATCATGGTCAGATTTGTGGACCCAGGGAAGAATGCCAGGCAACTAGTGCCCTCGCCGCTGCCGGTGTTGTACTCGTTAACGCGAATGTCGGCAGACAGGGTGAACGAGCCCACGGCGGCTGACTGCACATAGGCCGTCTGGCTTTTCTGGCTGCTGCTGTCCATGAAGGTCGCCCAGCCGCTGACGGATTCCCAGAACACGCCCGAAGCGCCGGAGTCGCGCTTGAAGATCGCAGCCAGCGGGGTTTTCTGCGTCTTGAGACGCAGCACTCGCCCAGATGCGCCGCTGCCCATGTAGTCGGCGGTCTCGATGCTGGAGCCGTCCTCCACAGATGGCGCAAGCGCCATCCAGTAGATTGTGGCGCCCGCCTCGTTGACGCCCACCAGCGAACCCACCTCGAAACCGTCGTCACGAATCTGGATTCCCGACTGCGCAGCAGCCAGGTTGTGGAATGCGTCCGTGCGCTTGCACCACATATCCTCGCAGTGGTAGTGCATGGAGCCGTTGGAGGTGGCGGTGCGCGCCATCACAACCGTGGGCTTCCAGCCCACGGTAATGCGCTGAAAGTCGCCGTTGCCAGTAAAGGTGCCGGTTTGAATTTTCATTTCAGATCACCTCGAAGCGCAGGGTGGCGGTGCCGGTGATGGTCGCCAGCAGGGCATTGACGAACGGCAGGCCATCGCCTGGAAATGGGATCAGCTCACCCGCAGTGAGTCCGGCATAGGTCGCAATGGTGCGGATGCCAGATGTTCCAGCGCCAGCGCCATCGGCAAGCGCAAGGTCGCAGGTGCCGGACAGCACCGTGACAGCGGACAGCCGGCCTGGCATGCCGTGCACCACGCCCGTGGCCGTCAGCGTCACAGCGTCTGTGAACTCGTCTGGCGGAATCTCATACTCTGACACCAGGGACACAGCCGCCCGGCCCTCTGCGCCACGGTTGAACTCATCGCGCTGCGTGCTGGTGGCCACAGCCCTCGATCCACTGACCTCGACGGCAGCGTTGTCGCCGATGAACTGCAGCGCCAGGTCGTCGGCGACCTCGTAGGTGCTGCCGGCTACATAGGACAGCGCACCGCCCGCGGCGAAGCGGCTGGCAAGCATTCGGATTTGCATGGCGTCGTTCCTTCAGTTCTCACATGCGCACGACAAACCGCGCGCGGGGGTTCTGCCCTGCCGCGATGCGGGCAGCAGCGTTCTCGGCCTCGACGTCACGCGCCGCGGCATTCAGTGCGGCCAGCAGCTCGGCCACGGTGCGGTAGGTCATGCGGCGGCCGTTGACCGTGTACTCCTGCACCGTGAACGACCCGCTGGCCAGGTAGGCGCGGTAGGCCGTCTGCAGGGTCTCGAAGGCCACCAGCGCCGCGCTCTTCAGCGATGCCGCGGTGGTGCCCGTCACCGTCGGGTCGGGCAGCACCTTCAGCGTGCCGGCGTCCTCTGACGCCCTGGCGCTGGTGGCGGCCTTGGTGTAGACGGCCCGCATGGCGTAGCTGCCAGCCGCCCATTCAGCAGTGACGGCTGCCGTGGCTTCCACCACGTGGTCGGGGCCGCTGGCCGAGCTGTTGAGCGTGATGCGCACCGGCCCGATCAGCACGAGCTGCGCAACCCAGCCATCTGCGGCGCTGTAGGTGGCGCCGTCGAACCTGGCGGTGAAGCTGTCGCCGGCGACGTGCTGGGTGGGGATGGACTGGCTCATGCGCGCCAGCATGCCGGCGCGGCCGGAACTGCTGGCGCCGCGTTGTTCCGCCCGTTGGGTCAGGACTCAGGGAACCGCAGCAGGCTGACGACCTTGCGTGCCCAGCGGTCGCTGATGGCCAGTCGCTCGGCAATCTGGGCGGTACTCAGCCCTTGTTCCGCAAGCTCGATGATGCGCACTTTGGTGGGGACAGGCTGAACACGGTTGATGTAGTGCATGCCGCCACCAAGTCGGCCGCGCAGGGCTTTCTCCGCATCGTGCAGCTTGTCCTGCAGAGCATCTGGCGGCGCGCCGCTGGCCTCGATGGCTTCACGCACTGCACGCAGGATCAACGAAAGGGCGTCCATGCTCACACGGCCCCTTGCTTGGCGGCCCAGCGGCGCAGCTGGTCCTGCATGGCGTCGTCGATCTCGGCGTCGACGCTGCGGCGGTAGGCCAGCTCGCTGACGTAGTGGAAGTCGTAGCGGCCGGCCTCGTACTGCGCGCTGTTCACAAAGATCAGCACCGGCCTGGGGTCGGTGCGGCCGAAGCCCGTGCTGCGCACCTGGTAGATGCCGGCGCGCAGCTTGCCGCGGCCCTGGGGGAAGGCCACAAACTGCCCACCGGCCCGCTTGTAGGCGCTGTCGACGCGGCGCACCTTGAACCGGGCCACCTTGATGTCGGTGCGGGCTGCGGGGCCGGCCTTGCGTGTCGCTTGCCCGGCAAGCCTGCGGTCGGCCCGCGACACGGCCGGCAGCGCGCTGGTGGCGCCGCTGCTAAGCTCGATGCGGAGCTGGCTCAGGATCTGCCGGATCTGGCCGGCGCTGATGTTGCCGAATGCGTCCAGCCTGGCGAACTTGCCCGGCACGGTGCGCATGTCGTCGGGCAGCGCACCGGCGCGCATCAGGGCCCGCTCGTAGGCCTTGGGGGTGCGCTGGCCGCCGTTGATCTGCCAGCGCAGCCAGCTGATGGGCGCGCGGCCGCGGCCGCCTGGTGCGTTGGCGATGCCGACCCGGGCCTCGAGCTTGTCAGCCCGCGCCCGGTCGACGAACACGGCGCCCAGCGTGTAGGGCGCCGGCCGGTCGAACACGTCGCGCATTTCGGCCTGCTGGGCCTGCTTGATGGCCTGCGCGGTGCGGGTCAGTGCGGTGGCCAGGCCGGCGGCGAAGCGGCGGTCACTGAAAGCGGCGTAGCTGCGGCGCAGCTGGTCCACCTGGCGGTTGTCGAGGGTGAAGTTCATCTCATCGCCTTCTGGTTCGCATGCGCTGGATGCGCTGCATGTAGGTTTCGCCACTTTCCGGCGGAGCGGGCCTGTCGTACTCGGCCGCCGCCACCAGCAAGTCGATAGGCGCCTGTGGCGCGCTCGGCTTGATGGTTTGCGCAAACAGGTCAGCCGTCGGCGGCTGCACGGCTGCCGCCAGTCGCTCCCACTCGCGCTGCGTGCGGGTATGCAGGCCCAGCGCATGCGTGCAGAACAGCGCGTAGACGGTGCAGTCCAGCGGCTCGTTGCGGGCGCGCTTGGTGTTGACCCAGCGATAGTCCAGCCCGCGCGCCGTGCGCACCGGCACGCGGCTTTCAGCCGTCAGGCCAGGGTAGAACGTGGCCGGCAGATCTTTGCTGAAGTGCACGTAGCCAGGGCCCGGCTGCGTGACCATCAGCCGGCCATAGATCAAGTCCTTGGCTGTGTCTGTTCCCACGTACCACAGGCGCACGCCGCGCTTGAGAACCTTGCCGCGCCAGTTCACGTCCTGGATGGTGGCCTTGCCCTTCACCATCTTGCTTGGCTGCGGGTCGCCGCGCACGGCAAACACCTTGCGCCGCTCGCGCGTGCGGCAGTAGTTGTAGGCCTGGTGCGTGAAGTGGCCGCCGGTGTCGATCGCCGCGGCCTCGATCTTCAGCGCCTGCCCGCTGGCGTGCTGAAAGATGGTGTCCAGGTACGGGTCGAGCTTGTCGCCCCAGTCGCGCTCATCGGCCGGGTTGGCATAGATGACCGAGTAGTCGACGCACCACATCTCTTCGCCCTGGCCGATGGCCCAGGTCACGGCCTCGAAGCGGTCGTCCTGCACGTCGATGCCGGTCACCAGCACCAGCCCACCCATGGGCACGGTGAATCGGCGGTAGTCCTCGGCCCGGCGCGCCAGGGCGTGCTCGTCTGCCTTCTCGAACTTCTCTTCCCACAACTCGCCCAGCGTTTCGTTGATGAACGTGATCAGCGGACCGTTCTGCCCCTCGCCGGCCTTGCGCTTGGCCTCCAGGAACTCGCGCACGATGTCGCCCCAGCTGCGCTGCGGGCTGTAGGCCGTCCAGACGTGAAACGCCACATGCCTGGGCGGGGCGCGCGGCGCGCCTGCGGCGTCGCGCCACTGGCCGTCTGCGCCGTAGCGGTAGTCGCCGCATCCGCTCACCCAGACGCCGTCAGCCCAGACGCGCAGGTAGTCGCCCTGGTTGATGGCGCCCAGGCAATGCGGGCAGACATGGCGCACCGGCGACGCATCACCGCCCAGGCCGCCACCCTTGAACCCGTGCTGCGATTCTTTGCCGCCCCACAGCAGCGGGTGCTCGGCCTGGCAGTGCGGGCACGCGATGTGGAAGCGCATCAGCGCGTCGGCATTGGCCTCGCGGGTCTCGATGTGGTCGATGCCCTTCACGCGCGGCGTGCTGCCGGCGATCAGCTTGGGGAAGGCAGCCCCCTCAAGGCGTCCGCGGGCACCTTCCACCGGGTCGATGCTCTTCTCCACCACCAGGTCGAAGGCGCTGGCCTCGTCCAGCATCGACACGGCCACGGTGATGCGCCGGAAAGCCCGCGCCGCCTTGCCGCCCAGCGTGTGCAGCACGCTGCCCTTGAATTGCTTAAGCTTGAGCGTGTCTTCTTTGCCCTTGAGCAGCACCGGCCGCATGGCGGCCACGTCGCGCAGCATCGGGTCGATCTCGCTCTTGACAAAGCTGTCGCGGTCGTCGTCGGTGGGCTGCCACAGCGCCTGCTTGCGCCGGCGGTGCGCCGCGTTGTAGGCGATGAAGGCGACCAGGGTCTTGGTGTAGCCCACGCGCTTGGCCTTGCGCACCGTCACCTCTTCGATGGCGTCGTTGCTGAAGGCATCCATCCAGCCGCGCTGGAACGGGTAGGCATCCCACTGGCCCTGGCTGTGGCTGCTCTCGGCACTCAGCTTGAAGTGCTCGGCCGCCCACGCGCTCAGCGTCTGCGGCGGGTCAGCGCGCAGCGGCTGGAGGCCGCTCAGCACGGCTGCCAGCACGGTGCGCTGGGTTTCAGTCGGGGCGCGGCTCATCGTCCAGGCCCACCAGTTCGGGCTCGTCGTCGCCGGGCTGCTCCAGGCTGGCCGACACCAGGGCCACCGTGCTGCGCACCCACTCATTGCGCGCCGACGCAATCGACGCCATCACCTGGTCGACGGCAGACGGCGGCAGATCGGGGCAGGCCTTGCGCAGTTGGCCCGGCAGGTGGTCGAAGCGCTCGGCCACCGCCTGGCTGGCCGTGGCCAGCACCTCGCTCAGCAGCTCGACGGCGGCGTAGTCGCCGCGCAGCACTGCATTCTTAATGGCGATGCCCATGCGCTGCTCGCGCGCCAGCGCGGCGCGCTCCTGGGCCAGATCGAGCCCACCTTCGACACTTCCCAGGCGGCCGGCAGCCTGTTCGCGCAGCCGGCCACAGTAGGCCAGCAGCCACACCCGCAGCGGCGCGCCGTCTTCCAGCACCCCGCGGCTGACCAGATCGCTGACGGCCGGCTGCCCGATGCCGACCAGCGCCCCGAAGTCAGCCTGTCGGATGGGCTGATCAAGGGTCATATCACCCCCTTAGCAGACCCATGAAACAGTCCGCGATTGGGGCCCGAATTACC
>Ga0070749_10000322_pt1 | contig 31966 bp, 48 predicted proteins | sample VirMetDEL_Nov_18_FD_75180 | JGI IMG/M metagenome (GOLD analysis project Ga0070749, IMG submission 75180) | Aqueous microbial communities from the Delaware River and Bay under freshwater to marine salinity gradient to study organic matter... | ecosystem: Environmental > Aquatic > Marine >...
CTACAAAGGCAATAGCAGCATTGGCAGCGGTCGTATCATAGATAATACCCCAATAAGCATCATTTCCATTGCCACCATCCTGCTCCCATGTAGGGTTAGTAGTAGCGTCAAAGGTTACAGTACCTAATGCCTCCTGTAGATCAATTGTTAAAGTCGTTGCTCCTTCTAACGTAGTAACTGCATTAGCACTGAAGTCACTCCAGTTAGGAGTAGCCAATCCCGCAGTAGGTGGTAAAGTATTGTTTACTAGATTGATTACAATGACATTGGTATCCAAATCATGTTTACCATTTAGTAAAGCTAGTTTAGCCTCATCAAAAACTGTAACGGCTCCGGCCATTTGTATATCTCCTATTTAAGTTCTATCGAACCATGCCTCTTCTTCGAGGCGTTGTAAAAAGAAAGGATAGACCATATCGACATATCCTTGCGTAGTTAGATGAAGGCCATCGTTAAAGTTACCTTCGGTATCTTCGTATGTTAGCGGATCATCATTCGTCATTGTGAAGTTGTATCCTAGATGAGCATTAATATCAATTAATTTACCAGCAGTCTTCTCACTGGCTCTTATGAGATTGTTCAGATCTACAATCTCTTGGTATCCTACTCCATCAGGCGGATACATAGAGTCTTGATAACCAGCAGTTCTAAACATCACTGTTGCTACTAAGTAGTTATAATTACCTCTAGCTATAAGGATATCTATAGCATCTTCTATATTTCCCCAAGCTTGTGCAGCAGTCTCAAAAGATGGTATATCGTTAGTTCCTATCCAAAAGATTACATGCCTGTCCAGAGCTTCTTCGGGAATAGTGCCATGTGTGCCAGCATCAATTAGTTGGAATTCAGAGAGGACACCATTTGTCTTTCTACCACCAGCAGCCACTTCTCCATGTTCATCCCAAGTAGTCTCAAAGTGCTGTGCCAACATTCTAGGAAGTGGAAATAGGCCGTCACCTGTCTGCTCACCTTGACAGCATCCATATGTAATAGAGTCTCCACCCCATAACATCTCTGGAAGAAGTGCTGATACGCTAGTATAATCCCCGTTAGCTTCTTGAGCAGATACAGTATGTAACTCATGTAAACCTGTCCAAGGAGATGAATAGTTCTCGATCATTAGTGAGTCTTCATATACATATAGAGTAGATGTACCATTGGCAGATCTACCTATACTAATCTCACATGTAGTAGAACTATTATAAGTTCCCTCTATGTCTACACTAATTCTCTGCCATATACCGGGCGGTACTGTTAAAAAATTAGTAGCTGAATCAGTAGGTGTATCCGTTAGTGCTGTAAAGTCGTAGCTATTGAATATAGTACCCGGATTATAAACCCATACAGATACTCGTAATGCTGACATGTTGGCATCTAGTGGAGCTTCTCCCCCAGCCACCGTATTGCCCCATACGTCTAAATTAGTAAAGTTTATAGGAGTTACAGTTACGTTATCAGTACCATTCGGGCCTACAACAGATATAGAAGTGCCTTCTGTAGTAGATCCTGTAGGGGCTAAATCTGCCAAAAGAGCAGAAGTAGCATAGTTATGTAGAATACTTATAACTGGTCTAGGATAGAATGGATGAGCTACGGTAGCCCCACCAGCAGCACTCTTAAAGGTTCTGGTAGTAGGATGCCACCGATTGGCTGCTTCTGGTCTGGCCATTAATAAGTCCCTATGTCCTCTGATCCAGTTATATAACAGCCCATATTTGCACCGCTCTTACCTGTTCCCAAACATGGGCTACCGCCCTGCAAGTGGTAATCACGGGATGCCGCATTAACAAACGAAGGATCAGATTGTATCGAATTCGTATCATATCCAGCGCCTTGCCATGCTGCCAACGTGCTATAAACAGTCTGGCTTCCACCATATAGATCCGTCACAAATGAATTATTACCAAAGAAGTCATTGTAATCTGTTTCAGTTATCGTCGTTGTTCCTTCGTAAGCCTCAGAATAACTTAGTGTGCTGTTAAAGATAATATTCGAGTGTTCCGTTGTTGATGCCGTCTGTCTTGCCCATATGCCAACGCCAGAAATATTATCAAATACATTATTTGTGACTGTTATTGATGCGTTGTCATTTGTGCCGTTTGCATTCTGATAAAAACCATTAGTCGCATCATAGACAATATTTTGTGAGAACACATGCGCACCATGACCCGGAGAACCGCCGCCAGATATGCTTGCATAAAAACCATTAGTCACATCATGTATAACGCATTTTGATACGGTATACCCCGGCTGAATATTATCAAGCGAACGCTTATGGAATATCCCGCTGTGGGCGTTGTATAAATCACAATTTTCAACGGTTATGCTATATTGTCCATAGCCATGCAAACATGACGCATTCCCATTATCAACCCCACCAACTGTAATATCGTGAATATCACAATTACGGACGATGACATCATTTGACCAATCAGTTCTAACGCCGCCTGTATTACCGCCTGCTTGTCCATCGCAGTGATGGATGTGGCAATTCTCAATTAAAATGTTTGAGCTATCTCTAACGAATATGCCACCTATTTTATCAGCGGAAATTGTCCAATAGGTATTTTTGATCTCAAATCCCTTGATCGTGATGTAATCTTTGTTATGGATAGTCCAGCCATTTGTTGTACTAAGCTGATCAATAATAACCAAGTCACCGGGATATGCTTCGTATATTGTGTGGTTGCCTGAAGTCCCAGAAATCCCGGCATGTAATCCGGTTGATTCATTTTGCAACCTGCTCTCAGTATACGTTCCGGCTTTGACGTATAGATGCTCACCTGACGTTAGTGTGTCAAGTCCTTTTTGTATTGTAAGCCACGGGCTGCCTACCGAGCCATCTCCAGTGGTGTCGTTACCTGTCTTGGCTACATAGTATGCACTGGGATCTATAGTATTAAAGCTTGCAGAGTACGTCGTAGTAGATAAATTAACTGCTATAGCATTAACAATAGTAGATGTTGGGGGAACTTGTACTGTTGCTACATAATTGGTTATTCCCAGAGAGGTACTGTTAGCAGCAACAGTCCTGTCTCCGATACTCAAACCAGCTTTAAAATTTCTAGATACTGCTGGAGATCTGACACCACTAACTGTTACTCTAGCCACTAAGTATGTCCACCATCATTCGGGCTGGAAATACCATTAGGTAAACCGTCCAATTGCAGTAGCGCCTCCACCTGTACAGGTAAGACTCCATACTCCAGCACTCGATACAACATTCAGAGTCAATTCATTAGGCTCTGTTCCGGCAGTGATTGTCCATGTATATACCGTAGTAGTATCGTCTTTAATCACAATGGAAGTAGTAGCATTGTCTGCTAGAATCTTATGTAGAAAATCTCCAACAGCGCCGGTAGCACCTAGAGTAGTTTGGGTAGTTACTGGAACTACCTCATACCCATACTGACCTTCTTCAACTACCATTACGTTATTGGTTTCATCTTCACCAGAACGTAGTGTAGCATCATAACACCAAATAGCATTGTTTGTAGATTTGATTGGTTGTGGAGATGACTTAGTCCCTCCATCACTTGTTACTATATTCTCGGTCGAATTCTGACCGTGTAATAATGAATTCTCTGCCATATTTCCTCCTAATTAAATGAGCAGCAACGCTGCCATAGATGGAATTAAAATCAACATATCAGTTGCTAGTAATAACCAAGCAGCGTTCCTAGTCATCATTTGTCCTTTACTCCTAGCTATTAGGATACAGCAGCACTAAGAGGAGTAACAACAGTACCCGTTCCTCGTTGATGTCCGGTAAGAGCAAAGACACCCGTAGCTACATCAGTAATGGTATATACATCACCCGCTAATCCACCAGTAGTAGAACCATTCATAGTAATGGTATCGTAACCATCAGAATCTACAGCAGGATAAGCTACTAAAGCATCACCAGTATCAGTGTCTACTTGGTAGACGATACCAGCAAATTCATCAGTAGCGTTAGCAACTTGAATAATGTGGGAGTTGGACGTAACAGTAGTAGCTACCATAATGGTATAGACATTACCTGTGCCAGTAGCGGCAGGAAGAGTGACTGTATCACCGTTGGCAGAGCCTAGAGTTACAGTCTTATTTGCGTGAGTAGCAGCAGTTAGCGTAGCATCAGCAGTCAGAGCGACTACACCAGAAGCTAGATTAACCCCACCAACTTCAAGACCACCACCACCAGTGGCAGTACCAATCTTGACGTTTGAGAAATGTGTGTATAGTGTACTTTCGTTTAAGGCTGTCATATTATATTCCTTCCATGTCTGGAGTCAACTCTATCTAAGTAGCCCACAAAGATAGATATATAATTTAAGATGCTCCCCCCGAAGGGGGAGTTAATCAGTTTCTTAAGCTGGGTTAGAGCCGAAGAAAGAACGAGGATCAGACCAACCAAACGCATAGCGACCTTGAGCCTTGAACTTGGCATTGCCAGTTTCAAAGTCAGAGTCAATAGCAAAGGTATCGGACTTACGCTCGAAGTGCTTCATACCATTGTCACAAGAAGTTCGGATGAACCATGCGTTAGCATCTGTGAAGTAATGGTTAACGTGAATACCACCTGGGAACTTACCGATCATTGTATTTAGATCGTTATCAGCAGTACCTGGTCGTGAAGTACTATGGAATAGACGATCAGCATCGAAAGATAGATCTACAGGAATGTGCAAGCTCTTAGGCATGATTGCGGCCAATAGACCACGATCATCTTCTAGCCTAGAGATGTCAATGCAAGCCTGCTCGACAGCAGCTTCTGACAAATCAGTAGCAGTTGCCAATTCATTTGCATAAGTACCACCAGCCCGGTTAGGGTGTAAAGAACTCATAAGTTCTACACCGTCACCACCAGTATAGGAGCTGTTATCAGCACGATTATAGATGTTAGCAGCTACAGTCTCTTTAGTCTGTCGCATTGATTTAGCTAGGGCAGAAGCCTTTTGCTTACCAATTACATCGTACAAATCGTCTTCAACCATCTCTTCAGTGATGATGAAGCCTAGTGCGTACACGATTGGAGTGTACCGAGTCAAGAAACCCTGTTGTGCAGTATCGTATGCGATAGCTCCACCTTCAGGCTTAACTGCGGCCAGACCGAATCCTGATACACTTACATCTTCTTCATATGCACGTCTAGAGCTGAAGGTATCAAACAGCTTAGTGTACTCTACAGCGTACTCATCGTACGATTGGCCATACCATTTGTTGACACCAGGGTATAGAGCTTTAGCAAAGTTATTACTTGTAATAGCCATTAGTTATATCTCCTTAATTAGGCGTGAAATGCTTGTTCAGCTCTGGTGAACATCACATGATATCGTCCGTAAGCTAGAGTCCTATCATTACCAACAATGTAAGGAAGCTCTACTACAGTCAAATCAGAGTGAGTAGTTACACCAGCATTGATTTCCATATCAGACAGACCAGTAGTGGCATCACCAGCAGTTGTCTGGAAGTCAATAGTTTCACCTACAACTAGGCTATCTGCTGCGTCTGTTTGGATCTCAAAGATCGCATCTTCCGCAGGGATATAATATACAACCCAATCAGTATGTGTATTAGCACTATCGGCATAATAAGTTACCATAAGATTATCAGGATTGTACGCACCAAGGGCTACACCATCTGCATTAACCTTACCAAAACCAACAGCAACACCAAGAATGTCTGCATTGCTAGTTGCGCCTCTGGCTGCTCGGCCAGCGACTAGGTTAAGGGCATCGCCTATAAAAAGGTCAGCACCATCTGCTACACCAATATGTCGAATCAAGCTAGACACAGGCGCACCAGACAGAGATTTAACGAATCGAAATCCGTTTGGTCGATCAACATTTGCCATGTTATTTCTCCGTTATTAAATATAAGTTTCCTCAATAACGGAGTCATGGAAGAGATTATTTTTCTGTATCAAACTTACCATAATCAGCTTCAGACTTGTTATTGAGATTACGTCTCATTTGCTTCTCACTTTCATCAATCGCGTCATGGCGTGCTTTCTTGTCTTCTTCGTACCAATCTTTTCGGATACGCATCAAGATACCATCTGTACCTCCTCCTACTGGAGTGGTAGCTACAGAACCTCCTTTACCGGAAGCACTGTCAACGTGACGATGACCAAAAGTAATGTCTTCCCCTACAACAACCTCATACCCTGCTAATTGGGCTTCTTGTACACGGCCAGGTGTATCGTTTACGATTCGATATACGTAACCATCCTTCTTACCACGTACAGCTAGTTTGTCTCGGGTCCCACTCATAGGGATTCTGTCAGTCTTATTAACCTTACGGCTTGTTTCTGTAAGAGTACTCATATCTCTTTCCTTTATACTGTGAAGTATTGCTCTAACCATTCCTGTTCGGTCATAACGTTCTGTCTGACCAGAGTTTCCATGATCTTACGATCTTGTTCTGGAATATCTTTCTTGGAATACTTAGATTTACTAGGCGTTGATGACCTAGATGATCCCTCTACAGGGCTTACCTTTCTTCTAGCTTTAGGCTCAAAGTATTCTTTGAACTCTTGCTTCATTTGCTTTTGTACTTCTACAAATAGCTGAGGATCGTTCTCGCCTACTTTACCAGAACTTAGAAGCTCGTTAGCAATACCATCCGCTACGAAGGTCATGTTACGATTAGATCCGTACCAGTCATTAGAGTCTACGAAATCTTCGTATGCCTCATTCATTACAGTCTGTCTACCTACCGCAGTCTCTGATTCAGCAGCTTCTCTGCTAGTATCGATAATTTGCTTATCTAGCTCAATGACCTTATCATGGTCTTGATCTTCTAAAGCTATTCGCTTCTCTTTAGTTAGTTGATCTAGAGCTTGCTTGTAGGCAGTCTGTTGTATCTGCTTAAAGCCCTCTTTTAAATGCTCAATGTCTTTATTACGGTTCTTCAAGGCTTTCTTAAGGCCCTTCATCTCCTTAATAATCGGTGCTCGTGCTATGTATTCCTCTGCACCTACAAAATCTTTTCCTTCTATACCTTCTGGACTCCAGCCCATTTCGATAGCACGTTGTTCAGTTTCTGAGAACTCAGGTTCTACTACTACTTCTTCTTCTTGTTCTAGATCTAAAGCTTCCTCGCTCATTTAACTTTCCTCATATGAATGTCTTCATCATTCACTAAATGTAAGGTTTCATCTAAGTCTTCATCGTAGATCAGAGATCCTGAGTGTTTAGCATATCGTACTGTATCACCAACTTCACACCATCTGATTCCATAAAATGAAGGATCTAGATATGCTCCTTCTCCTACCGCTAGTACTGTACCCACTTGAGAGGCATGTTGCTTTCGTTTGTAAGTATCACTAGATTCTAGTTCTATTACAATACCGCCCTCTGAGACAGTCTCTACGCTCTCTGGTCGAATAAGGACTCTGTGCCCACTTGCTTCATACTCTTCTGCTATTTTCATCTACTACTCCTCACCACTTGCGTAGTCTATGAAATCTGGCTGCCAGTGTACAACTCCTTGTAGTGCTTGGATTGTACCAACTGTCTTAGCCGTGTCTTGTACGGGATCACCTCCTAACGTACCACCAGAAGATATCATTTCTTTATAGCTATCTAAGGTGATGTTCGTATCAGAAAAGAACTCCTTGGTGCAAGGATGTTCTACCCAATCAAGATACTCCTCTTTCATTATTGACATTTAATAGCTTCTCCTCAGCTTCTATATCTAATCGATCGTCTTCACGATCACTATCTAACATTCGCTGTTCTTGATCGAACAACATCGTATCGGCATCTAGGCCCAATTTGGCTTTCTCTATCGCAATCCTCTCCCATTCCTGTTCAAGTTTCTCTTGTTCAATCAGGATCTGTGGATCAGGTTGTGGAGGTGGTAGTTGCATAAGTACCTCAATTCCTGGCTGTTCCCCAGCCTCTAGTACTCTACGAGTCGCTTCTTGCATATTAACTGTGCCCATCTGTGCAAGCTCTAGGGTTTGCTGGGCTTTGATTAACTTCTGTGCTTGAGAGCTGACAGAAGGATCAGAATAAGGTGTTACGTCAGTTACGTCTAGGTTGTAGTCAGATTGACCAATAGCCATAGCTTGTTCTTCGCCCATATCTAGTACGTTAAAGTACACTTCATCAGGGAGATATAAACGATTTAAGCGGTGTAGTTTCTTGAACTCACGCTTCATAGAACGGTGCTGGCGCATGTGAATAGAGTTAAATACCTTAGTACTTTGCTCTAGGACGGCCATAGTTGTAGTAGCAGGTTGGTTTTGGCCTGGATTCTCTCCCATCATCATATCAGATACAGATGCTATCTTCTGACCACCATCGATTAGCATGGTAAGTAGGTTTAGCATAACTGCTGAAGGTTCGCGAATAGGAAGAGGGACGATACCTTTACGTAGGTCGTCTCCAGTAGACATAACTTGCTTCCATTCTCCGGGTCTGAAGGGTTTGTTTCCACCTTTGATGCGGATTCCCTTAGACATCATCCCTGCCCCTAGAGTAGACATAGATGCAGAGTCTAAAAGCTGGTTAATTGCGGTATTTGCTGACTTATTAATAGGTCCGAGTAGGTGTCCTAGGCCGATTCCGTAGAATCCACCGTCAGGATTAGGTACAAATTCGTATTTAGTGTAAAATTCGATAGGATCTATGCGTAAAACCTTACCTTGTCCGTCCAACTCTATTAATTCTTCGTCATATCGTGGTGCTACACGTGTAATTTGCTCTGTTACACGATGAATTGTGACTACGTAAGGCTCTTGGTAGCCATCTTCGTCCAGATCACGGAATACGTGCATCTCTAGAAACTGACTTGGGGTAGTAGTATCATCTCTTGAAGGCTTAGATTGACCAGTGTCTTCCTCAATAGAGATACCATCTTCAGAAGCTCTGGTATGAGTGTCTTCTAAATCTATATCTAGAAATACTCCACGAGCTACTCTCTCGTATATATCGTTACTAGATAGCTCGATGATCTCTGTTATACGAGGAGATGTCTCTAAATCCTTAGTCCAGTAATTCACTATTAGGTTTTTAGCGTTAACTAGCTCTGATACGTTAGTTTGTCTGACATCAGAGAAGTAAGTCTTCTTGAAAGCACATCCTACTATAGGTAACTGAGAGATAAGACGGTCCATATCTTCTACCCAACCATCCATTTCTTCTAGGAGTTGGTAGCTCATGTGCTTACCTACACGTATAGCAGCGTCACGTTTTTCACCGGACGCATCGAACCCGTTGACTTTACCACGTACTACGTCAGTACCCGGTATAAGGGCAGATAACGCTCTAGAAGAGAACTGAGTAGAGGCAATAGTCAGTAGTGGGTACTTAACATTAGCAGCATTCTCCCAGGGATAACTCTTCTCCTCTTCAATCTGGAGAGCAAGTTTCATAGATTCCTTATAGGAGTCTTCCCAATCCTTACGAGAATCCATATCTAGTTCAAAGCCCTCTAGTAATTCAGAGGCCCATTCTTCTAGATACTTCTCATCCAAATCATTAGCGATATTTGGATTGAGTGCCATCGTACGAACATCTAGTTTCGCCATATATTAATATCCACCTACAGAGCACTTACCGTATAAGAACTCTTCGTCGTCTTCAAATTCTTCAGCCCACTCTTCTTCTGCTTGTTCTTTCCACGTCAGCCCTGGAATATACTTATCCAGAGTAAGACCTATCCAAGCAAAAGCGTCCACTTGATCGTCGTGAACATCTCGTGGGAATCTAATTAATTCTTGTTCAAACCCAGGATACCAGTCAGCCTCTTTATCAAAGTAGATACCACCAGCTCTCATACGTGCCTGAATACTACGTGCTCGTACTTGCTTATCATTGATCGGTGTCTCTGTGTTGATGTTGATAAAGACGCCTTTCTTAAACATCTCGTCCCGTAGGAAAGGTCCTATACTCTTACGTATCATACCCTCTTCTGCGGTAAATATCTCAGGTGAGTACTTGATCTGAACTTCCATCATTTCGTCGATAATTTGCTTAGCATCCCATCGTCCTCGACGAACATCTACCACGTACATATTATTGTCGTAATCGACACCTACAACACAAATGACTGTGAAATCTGCGTGCTCTTTCTGAGATATCGCAAAATCCACGGCAGCGTAGTAGTTGAGATTTCTATTGTCCAATTCGGACTCATGGTAGTACTTGAAGTCCTTCCGGTTAAAATACGCATTATCCTCATCGATTGGATAGTTGAGGTACTCTTGCGAATAACCATCTGGCATACCTTGTGAGACGTATGATCTTCGTATGCCCTCAAGCCTCTCCCTGGAAAAGCGTTCCGGCCACAGGATCTCAGAGAAATCCTCGTTGTGTGCCCTGAATCGTTTAGAGGTCCACTCAGGATCTCCTAAGAGTCTTTCTAAGAGACTATCTAAGTGAAGGATAGTCCCTACTATTCTTATCTGTCCGTTGTCGCTTAGAGTCGGAACCAGAGCGTTGAAGAACCAGTAACGAAACTTCTCTCTTCGTTCTTGATTCATTACGATCTCGTCGTTCTCTAGATCGTCCCCGATGATTAAATCGGGTCTTTTGTGATTCCATTTAGTACCACGTAGCTTTTGCTCAGAACCCTTAGCCATGATCCTGAACTTGTGACCATCATTGAACTGAACGATGATGTCCTTCTCGTTATCCTTGATAAACTTAGGATTGATACCAAATAGATCTATGATGTCCTGGTTGTCCTGGAGTTCCATCTTGATATCACCTAGGAACTGAGTAGCTTGAGTCTCAGTATCTGATACGATGATAACAAAGGATTTCTCTTTGAAAAGGACCGAAGTCAAGACAAAAGAAAGTGTAACTGACGTACTCTTAGCATGTCCACGCGGGGCGGCTATAGCTACTAGCTTATCCTCTTCAGAGCACAGCTCCCATAACTCCCTGTGGAACGATGGGATAGGTGCCGGATTATCTAACTTTGGAAGAAGAAAAGTTCCTACAAAGTTTTCTACCAGCGTAGGATTAAGCACTGATATAGTATCCTGCAAGGACTACTGTAGCTTCTGTGTCGCTTGCTACCGCTACTAGGCTCTTAGTCTCACCTGTTTTAATGTTTAGACCTGTAGCTACCAGTCTGTCGTTCTTAAGCATGTCTATATTCAAGAGATAGCCATCATTTACAGTCCAGTCATGGCTAGGAGCTTGGTATATCTGTATATTCTCTGGAGTAGTAGCAGATCCAAAGTTTCTATCTGATGTTACTAAGATGTCTGTTAATACGAATGCCTGTCCTGCTTTTCCCGGCACAATCTCATAGATTGTCGAAGTTACTGCCAAGGATACAGAGTAAGTGGTGGAATAATCAAACTTCCGTATAATAAGCTCTCCCTCGTCTGAAACGAGAGCGTGAGCACTATTACCACCTCTTATCTGTATTGGATACATATTAGTTTACAGGTACTTCTACGAAAGAACCTGTCATAGTCACACCGGGGGCAGCGTTAGCTGTGATTACTTTAATAGCTATAGCTGTGCCGGGTGGTATAATAATATTAGAAGAGGTTCTAAGATGTGATGATTTGTTGTCTAGGCTCCCGGCGTAGAACAAGACACCTTCAGAAGTTAATCCTGTAAGACCCGTAGCAGCAGTGGCATATTCCATAGTACCTATTGGATCTGTACTAGATCCGAGGTTACGAGATGTTATCTCTGCTGGTAGTAGAGATGTTCCTCCCCCTACTGTACCTGATACAAACTCTACTGTGTACATAGAAGCTGCAAACTGCATGTGCGCTCTAATGTCAGTTAGGTGATAATTAGCAGTACCTGTATTCTTGAAGTAGGCTATGTATTGTCCAGCATCAATAGCTACACCATTAATAACAGCAGACCATACTTTACCATTTTTTTGGTTAATATGCCTGTCTTCGTTCTCAGATACAGCGAAGGTAAATAAACGGCCTTCATCATCTACAGATACTCGGTGAATCTTAGCTCCGTCATTACCCTCTATAAACATTTTCTTCGTTTCCTCTTAAGTCTTCACCTAGTAATACTGCGTGGTATGCGTTTAGTAATTGTAATTCTTGTAGTACCTGCTTAAGCAGTTCGTGAGAATCTACATCTTCTACATAGAAGTTCTCATCTATCTTGGGTTGTAGATTACCTCTCTTTAGATCTGGCATCTAGCCTACTCCCCATATCCTGTAGTTGACCATAGTAACTGCCGAGAGATGTAGGCGCTTACACATAAGTCTTTCAAATCGTACAGTCTCTCCGGCCTTTAGTGTTGCCCAGTTATCTTCTGCTGAAGCATCAAACCTAAACTTAAGATCTCCAGAGTCTTCATCATTGATTATGACTAACTCTTTAGCTCTCCAAGGGAAGTCAAGCTCTACATGAGAACCAATAAGCTGTCCTTCAAATGACTTTAAGTTTGCGTAGGTTTCGTTTGACAAAGTTAATTACTCTTCTCTTAAAGCTTAATCTTTTGGCCTTGAAAATAATCCCACTTTCGTTCGTAGGCTCGGAGTATATCGATCTCTTGATCATAGTCTTCTCGTTCTGTAGTACTGTCGTAGCCGTGTTTATATATCCGACAGTCCTTGTGGACCTCTACGATGGTCTTATGGCCCTTGTCACAAGTATATTGCTTTCGTATGGAATCTACCTTACGGTGCCACACAGGGGCTTTCATAGGACTACCACATTTACACTTCACTTATGCTTTCTTACGTCTAGCCGTCTTCGTACGCTTAAATGATCTATTCTTAGAAGGGGATTGCTTCTCTAGATTAGATTTAGAATTATTAGAAGTATTGTTATCTTTATGAGCAACGTCCTGCCCATCCCCGTTACCGTACGTACCCATCTTCCGATTAGCTTTATTGTTAGCACTGCGCTTCTTCCGGGCTGCTGGTGTAGAGTGGTAGTTGGCGTACTCCTTCTTGTAGTTACGCTTTGCTTTTGCTTTTGGCATTCCTTCGTTACTCCCCGTCACCTGGTTCCTTGACGGAACTATTATCTACACTTCCGTTAACGGCTAACTTAACTACTTCACCACCGCTAAGGTTCATGTTCTCTAGTCTAGCTCTCAAGTCTTTCAGATGCTGATCAGTATCAGTTTTCTCTGAGATAACCGTAGGTTCATTTCGTATGAGTGCTCTCTTGTCATAAGCTATCGCTAGGATAAGAGCTGTCTGGTAAGCCGTAAGGGGCTTACGTTGTTCAGTACCATCCTTGTACTTGATCAGATCTCCATTCTCCAATCTGTCGAGAATGAGATCGTTACCTTTCCCTATGACGGAAGTAAGCTTCCGGTCCAGAGAGTTGTTCACTTTCTGTTTAGCAAGCTCACAAGCTTGAGGAAACCACTTAGTAAGTTTCCAGTACTTCACGGTGTCTTCTGGAAGACCCGTTAATCTAGCACTCTCCCTCAGGGAGTGACCTTCAACGTAGAAGCAGACAGCCTTGGCTGCGAGTTCAGGATCAGTCTTTCCTCTCATGCCTGTGGCTTTACGGATTAAGTTAACTAATTCAAGATACATTACTTCTCCACATGTCGAAGGACATGTTCTTATTAATTCAGGATATTCCTTATGTCCCTCCCAAAGGGACTAGTACTTAGTTTTCTTAGTTTCTTACCATATACTTCGTATATGGTTTTACTTTATTCTAAGTAATTGATTTTATTATTCTTTTTTATTTCTTTTTAGAATAAAAAAAAATAATATTCCATTATAAAAATTATAATTGAATATTAATATAATATTATATATTATTCTAGGCTCCTTGGGGGAGCCTTATAATTATAAATATATTACTAGTAATTAATATAACAATTATTATTAGACAACAATAATAGCAAAAAGTTCAATTTATTTTGCACTAAAGTTTTCTATGGGGGATAAGATTTCCTTATGAGTTAGTCCTTTTAGAAAATTATTAAAATTGTACATGGTGCTATAAATAGAAATATCATGCCCCTAAATTTGCCCCCCACCCCCCTTATCAGAATATACTAATATTCAACATCAGCATATAATAATATTCATACATTAGTACATATGGATATACTTGATGGCATGATACTTGCATCCCCTTTATTGAATCTAAATGCGAATTGTTCTCATTGGCATTAGCGTTCTTTTGTTTATTCTCATAAGGATTTGTATTTTAGTACATATTAATACTCTAATACTCCCCCCTCAGTACTATATAAGTATATGATTATATTATGATTATCTTATATTCTAATACCCTGATTCTCTAATTCACCCACAACCCTCAGTTCATTAGTATATTCTAATACTCTTATGGTACACTTCTTGCATGGTAGTTATGCAAGATATAGGCCAACTATTCCATCCTCCAGATCACCCCTCAATATCCTAATATTCTAATATTCTAATGCTTGATTGCTCCCCTTATATATAGTGTAATCCCCGGTATCAAAAATATACGCTTGTAAGTCGTTGAAAACATTGAAATACTGCAATTAGTTAAATTATTTCACTGCAAGGGGTTGCAAAGGGAAATTGAGAGGTATATACTCTCTTCCATGGTCAAGATTTACTTGATCAGCCTGAAAGGGCTAGCGGCACCCGGCGAAACGTGGGTACAAGGTAAACCGACCTAGCGGAGCCTTGCGAACTGAATGATTAATTCCAATGCTAGGAACGAGTTTTTGCGAAACTCTGGGCATATCAGCCTATTTGAATATTCTAATATTCTAATGTTGGTAGATATGTTTCACGTGGAACACGTGTTAATCGGGGGAGTAGGTGCGTAGCTCGAATAAAACATTGGTGCGCAACCGAGTGACTGCCCGGTCGTAACCCCATAAATCGATAGTGTCAGCCTAGGGGTCAAGCCAACAACGGGATAAAACCCTTGATTGGTACTAATAGGCAAGCTATTGAAACGGAAACTGTTTTATATTCTAATATTCTGATTTACTCCAAAGGTATCATTGTAATTATATATTACTACTTTCTAAACTAGATAGTGTCGAGTGCATATTCCAGCCTACTCAGTTAAGTTAGCAAACAGACAAAATACTGAATGGCTGGGTTATGCAATGTATCCCTGTTCCGGGGGTATATTGTGTAACCTACTTAAATTTATTTAACTGGAGCAAATAATATGCCTGTATTCAAAACTTTAATCACCAAAACACAATTCCATACCCTGCAAAAATCTGTATTATCAAGGGGTCAAACCTTGCGTGACGATATTCAATCCATGATTGATTTTGGATTGGATCAATACGTTACGGGGCAGGGAAATACCAATTACCTCACGCAAACACTAAGAACCACTATGCAAATCAAAGCCTTGCCTACTCAAGCGATCAAAGAGTATATCAAGGCTCACTGCAACGTAAAAGCTGAAAAGCTCAAGGATGGGGAGTTGGGATTTAAGCGTGACAAATCAATCACTGGCTTTGTAGTTGAGCTGCCTGAAGTGACATGGTACGACTTTGAAGCCACCAAAAAGGCACAAGCTACCCCCTGCCTGAAGTCTATAATCCAATCAAAAGCTATGGTCACACGCTTTCGCAAGGCAATCAAGGAAGGCCATTGCGACGATGTAGAGTACGCTAACAAGGTAATAGCCGCAATTGAAGCCATTCAAGTTAACGTAGCATAGCAGTACCACCTTAGAGACTGGTGGAGCAACTACACGATAACCTAGCAGTTGATGTATAAATAGTGGCTTCGCAACTACTGTTGATATGCTCCATTAGTCTCTAACCCTATTCTTTCCCTGAAGCGGCTTTTACGGAGTAAAAACGTAATGATACAGAATATTCAATTCACTACATTTTCTGATATGGTCAAATGGCTTGAAGAGAATCCACAGGTACGGCCATTTGCTTGTACGCCCACTACGATGCGAGACTTGCGTGATACGGAGAAGGTAACTCATGTATGGCTATTGTCACTGAATCACAACGGAGGGTAGGATATGAATAGTATGTGCGGTATGGTATTGGATGTAAAGGGAAATCCCTTGCCTCGTAGTGTAGTCTTGACTAATGGCTCTGAATATAGAGTAGCATTTACATACTTTCAGTACGATAAACTGAAGGCCGAGGGATTTAAGGAACAAGTGTCTGATACGGGATTGCGCCCGAAGGGAGTACATGGACTATGATTGATATAGATGAGTCTCTTGCGCTTATCGTGCTAATGTGTGCTATCGTAGCTATACTTGTGTACGGTGGGTTTGAGGTGTATGATGTGGGATACACCAGTGGTTACAATACTGGTTACAATGATATATTAGACCTTTTGAAAGAGGACAGGGTAAGACTATGAATTCTGTTAAATACTATGTAAGGAATAAACTAGGTGAACGAGTGGGACGGGCGTACGTCAACTTGGATACAGCCGTGAAGAATGCACGCAAACTTGGCTTATTAGCAGAGGTTCATAAAATGGGTACTTGTACAAGTCCTGTATTTATTAATCATCCTGCATGGGAGCAATTACATGGTTAGTCTAACTACGTACCACGCTGTGGATAGGCGAGTGTATAATGGAGCCTTCTCCTCAGACATGACTAAAGAAGCACAGCACACCTCTGCTTTGACTGCAAGGATGTGCAAGACCGAGCCTACTGCTCGTTGTGTGTACTTCCCTATGGAGGGAAAGTTCATGGTTTTCATTAACTCACCTCCTAAAGAAGTAACATCGAACTTCCATGAAAATAAGCAGGCTTGCATCATCGAAGCCATTAAAGTGTTAGAGGCGAGGGTATTACTATGATAAGCGTAGTCGAGACAATTGGACACGATGCCGAGGTATTCTTAGTAGATCAGACGGGCAAGTATATCTCAGCAGAGGGGTTGATTGGTGGTACTAAAGACCACCCTCTTATGTTAGATCATCGTAATGGTGCCCTGCAAGAAGACAACGTAATGATGGAGCTGAACATTCGTCCAGCCCGTACACCTGATGAGTTCGTTGACTTCACGCAACAGACGTTACGCTCTGCGTATAGAGAGTTTATTGAACCTAATGGATTGAACATTCGCTTCGATGCTTCGGGTGACTTCGATGACGACCAGCTAGGTACGGCACAATCGACGGCAAGTGGATGCGCTTCCGACTTTAGATTAGGATCTTACGACGCTAACGAACGAATAGATTTATCTAATACTAATACACGGTACTGTGGTGGACACCTACACTTTGGCTTAACCTTACCTAAGGTATACAGACGTGAGGTACTAGCCCGCGCTGCTGATATATTCAATGGCATCATTGATATGTATGATACTGATGAGGTACGTAAGCGTGTATATGGTGCTATCGCCACTAGACACAGGCCTAAGCCTTACGGTGTCGAGTACCGTACTATGTCTAACTGGTGGATGAAGTCACCTACACTTGCTAGATTCGTGGCAACGATCGGCTTTGCTATAGGCAATGATTTAGTGCTGCATCATACACGTAGGGCTGGAACAGAGGTCTTTCTTGCCCGTTATGGTATCACAGCACCAGACATTAACAAACTAGAGGAGTGGAATCTATGACACAACTAGCAAAGATATCGTCCGACGATGCTGCTCGTTATTACAATGGTAGTATCCTAGTCAACAAGGATGGAGAGCCTGTCTACATAGTAGAGGTATACAGAGAGGTCGATGCTGATGATGATGATGATGAGCATGAGAATACCTTTGTATGTAGATATAAGGAGTTGAACAAGGCAGGTACTGAGTGGGAACCAGAGAGGGAGGGACACCTGCCTGTTGATATATTCGTTGAGTACATGCCTGAGGTAGGATGCGTAGACCTAGGTATATACAGTACATTCTACACCAGAGTACCACGTAGACAGTGGACTAAAGCGTACACCTCTAGCAATATCACTAGCTTTAATCCATTTAGCACTGAGCTAGCTCTCTGTCAAATGCGTGAGTTCAATAAGATGAGCGCAGCAGTAGTTAGGCAGATATATAACCCTTCATTCCCATCACCTAAACAAATCATTAAGGAGATCATGCTAGGTGTTCGTATTTCTGGTGCTGTCAACAGTGATATAATGATTGGAGCACATCAATTCAATGAGAAGTATCTAAGTGTGTACTACAAAGACATGTATGTTGGTCGCATTCATCCTAATAAGAGGGTGTTTAGACCTGAGAAAGAAGCTGACTTTCTATTAGACAACATCGTTCCTTATCTAGATGTAGAGGGGGTATCTAACTATGCAACTCGTTGATGTAACTAGAAGACCACCAGACACACGTAAGTATTCGGTTCACTCTAGCGAGGCTAATGAACTGCCATTACCTAGGTGTCACATGGGTATTGAGATAGAGGCAGAGGGATTCTATAATGGGTATCCTGAACCCCTTGGCTGGACGTGTAAGGAGGATGGCAGTCTACGTAACTATGGCAAGGAGTTCGTTACTGAGCCTGTGTTCGGTGATGATCTAATAGATAGCCTTACGAGTATAGAGGAGGCACTCAATGATCCTACATACAGGCCAGAGTACAACTCTCGTACTGGACTACACGTACACATAGATATGCGTGATGTGCCCTCCACTGACATACTACATAAGTTCTTACTTACGTATGTAATACTAGAGGACTTGTTGTTTGCGTACTGTGGTAACAACAGAGATAATAATATATATTGCTTGCCCATGCGTAAGGCTTTGTGTCCTCTGTTTGAGATCATCAGTGCCTACCATGTTAATAAGCCTATGTCTTACGAAGAGCTTATAAATAGATACAACAAGTACACGCCTATGAATATCAATACCATGAGTACCTTTGGTACTGCTGAGTTTAGGCTACACTATGGCACGCACGATAAGGATACTATTATTAAATGGATCAAGATAGTACAGTCTATTAAGAAGTTTGCAATGGAAACTAGCCTAACGGCACGTACTATTGTAAATAAGTACGTGCGTAGTAGACAGGCATTTGTACGTGAGGTACTGCCCCTTGATTTTGTTGAGCCATATATCAATAGTGATACGTGTAACAATGGTACAGTAGTACGTGCCCTTATGTTATCTAATCATAACAAGACTACTAAACTAAGGGATAAGGCTATAGAACGCAAGAATAAGTATGCTAATTACTCTAGTAAGATGTTCAATAACATAGTTACCAAAATATGTGATAGTTGTAACACATCGAGGGAGACTGAGAGTACTTCCGATACTATAGATGCTAACTCAGTGGCTACGGACGTTAGTAATATAATGTCCTGTCCTGCCTTTGGTGCAATTATGGATAATCTACTAGATATTAGATTAAATAATGACAGACCTATTACGTCACACAGTCTTATGAGCTATATTGAGAGAAACTACAGTTACCCACCTAACGTAACTCATGGACTCGCCCTTATATGTGCCTCTATGACTGATTGGCAGCCTGGCCAGAACATGGACGCCACCAGAATTGTTGACTGGGGTCTTCTACCTAGATTAAGAAATAAAGTGTCTTTACTGCTGCTGATGGATCCTAGTTGGATATCTTACATCGGCTATGATTTTATTAACATACCAACCTGAAGAGGAATCTTAATATGTGTGGAATTATAGGCTTAATCAATGGGGATAAATCTCCTTACAAGGCAGCAGATATCTTCCAAGAGCTGTTATATGTAGATGCTCTACGAGGCGAAGATTCTACTGGTGTATTTAGAGTATCGAGAACTGGCAGATCAGTAGATATTCGTAAACGTGCCGTCAATGCTGCCGAGTTCCTCGATAGCAAGAAGAGCTTTAACTTTGTCAATAACTTGGGAGGGTATAAGTTTGTTATCGGACATAATCGTAAAGCTACTATGGGTTCTGTTAATAATAGTACCGCTCATCCTTTTAAGTATAAACATATTACTATGGTTCACAATGGGACTATTACTAACAAAGACGAACTCGCTAATGGGTGTGATGTTGACTCGCTTGCGATCTGTAAGTCATTAGCGGATCGTGGTACTGATGTCACTCTAAAGGAGATTGACGGAGCGTACGCACTTATCTGGTACGATGCACAATTAGACTCTTTGTTTGTAACACGCAACGACCAACGCCCTCTACATATGGCTAAGTTAAAGAACTCTGACTCTATTATGATAGCGTCAGAGGCAGCGATGTTAGATCTCGTAGCCAACCGTAACCATGTACAGATCCATGAACCACAGATGATCAAGGTGGAGACTTTGTACGAGTTTAACTCTACTAAAACTAAACCTCACGTAAGTACATACTTTAACGAGGGTACACCTTATTGGAAGAAACCCTCATATAGCCCTGCTAGTAATCATGGTTGGCATGGATACAATGCTGGAGGGTCACAGTCACCTAGTTACACTAGCGGTTTTCAGTATGTATCTATCCAAGCTGTTGTGTGGGAACCACACCCCAATAATGAACACATGGGAGATATGTACTGCAGTTCTACGTGGAAGAACTATGAGGACGCAGACATTGTAGTTAAAGGCGTACCTAAAAATCTCATGCTACCATCGAAGGAATACCGTGGTCGTATCGTAACCTTGAGTAATATAGGAGGTCAGTGTAAGTTAGAGTTATTATGGACTGATGTTAGTTGCACTAACAGAACTATTCCTGTCAATGAACAGTTCTCACGTGATGAAGTGTACGAGAGTATACCCTCACTTAAAGAGGAGCCAAAGGAAGAGCCAGATAATATAGAAGAGGAGGAAGCGAACGCACAGTACACACAGTTCACTGAAGCAGACACACTACCTATGTACCAAGGGCCGGGACTTAATCTCATCACAAGAGATGCATTCGACACCTTCACTAAGCATGGGTGTAGCAACTGCGGTTGTTCTCTTCCTCATAACGAGTCTACTAATGTGAGGTGGGATGATTATAACAATCCATTCTGTTCTGACTGTGCTGAACTAAGCCATGTTAAGATACGTAACCTTCACTAAAGGAGCTTAATATGCGACCGATTATATACCCATACAAGATGGGGTCAGGTAGTGCTAGGGCATTAGCAGATAGTCTTAGCCAACTCCGTTCTAAGCGTGTCTATCCTGACCGTAAGTATAAGCCCTTCAGTAATCATTTAATCATTAACTGGGGCAACACAGAGCTTCCTAGCTGGTACGTGAGTGGGATGCAGTGGATAAATCATCCAGAGCCTGTAAGTAGAGCAAGTAATAAACTAACCACTCTTGATTATCTACAAGGACACGAGGTAGATATCCCTGAGTTTACTACTAGACCTGATGAAGCTGAGAGCTGGCTGAGAGGTGGTGAGTTGGTAGTAGCACGTACCTTACTACGAGCTAATTCAGGGCGTGGTATCGTACTGATGGGGACAGATGATCAGCTAGTACGGGCACCGTTATATACTAAATACTTTAAGAAAATGTACGAGTACAGGATACACGTATTAGGGGGGCAAGTCATTGATATACAACATAAAAGGAGATCATACTCAACAGCAGATGCAGACGTTAATTACCAGATCCGCAACCGTGATAACGGTTGGATATTTGCAAGAAACAATATGGCTGATCCAGATCAGTCTGTCCTTACTAATGCGGTATCCGCAGTAGAGGGCTTGGGTCTAGACTTTGGTGCTGTAGATGTGGCATACAATGATCACTACAAAAAGGCTTGTGTCTTTGAGGTGAATACAGCGCCGGGTCTTGAGGGAACTACTCTTGAGAAATATTGTCAAAGCCTTACTAACCTACTATAGGAGATATACATATGTCATTTCATAAACCACTTGAATTAAAAGAAAACGTAAAGTACATATTAATGTATGATATAGGCAAGGGTGTCCTTCATACCATGTCAGAGTATGAGTTCAATACCTATGAAGAGGCAGTGGATCAGGCGCAGAGGTACTGTAAAGATCATACTACTAACTGGTATATATTTAAGGCAATGGCTCGTATCTCTAGAGAACTTCCACCAGTAAAAGTGAGGATGTTATAAATGGAAAAGGTATTTGTATATGGTAGCCTTAAGCAAGGCTATGGAAACCACACGTTGTTGGAAACATCTGAGCTAGTAAGTGAGGGTAAGACAGTAGATGATGACTACACTATGTTATCTTTAGGCGGGTTCCCAGGTGTATTATTACAAGGTACTACTCGTATCTTAGGTGAGGTGTATGAGGTGACTGATGAGGTGTTCCAACGTCTAGATAGACTAGAGGGATTCCCTTCATTCTACAATCGAAAAGAGATAGAAGTTGAGCAAGAGCACGGTGATGTGGTATCGGCATGGATGTACTTTTTAAACGAAGATGAGGACACATACCACCAAGATCTCTACACATTAGTAGAAGATGGTAACTGGTAATTTTTAATCTAACTTTATACATGGAGAAATATTATGCACACAGCAGAAGTAGAATTTAACGTAAATGATATCCCTTTCACATGTTCTTTTAACCATAGTCAGTTCCCCTCTTGTTGTGGTATGGGGACGTTATCACATCTATCTTTAACATACGATTCGTGGTCGTACAATTCTGATGATGTTAGAGAACTCATGGACACTGATGAGTTTGAAGAGAAGTTCGCTACTAGCGTGCAGAAAGAGATTGAAAGGATTATGGAATCTCAAGGATGGGCAAAGGTTATAGTGACTGAGGCTATCAATCTGCACCACTCCGCCCAACGTAACTGGTTAACTATTTGCGAGAAAATATTTGGAGATAAGTGGTTGAAAGGTATAGCAATTCGTAACCCTAATGAAAAATACGAGACAGTAATTAATACCTATGAGCTTAATCATTATTACGGATTCAATCTCATAGATGGTGAGAAGCCTTGGAGTCCTACCGAGAAAGCTATCTATGATGCTACTCTGTACAGATATACAGGAGAAGGTTACTCAGAGTATCGTGAGGCTAACATGGAGGAGGAGGAGGAGGAGGAGGATGAGTATGAGGATGAGGATTATTAATATATAATATATAATATATAATATATAATATATAATATATAATATATAATATATATATATAATATAACCCCTAAGGGTTATATATAATATAATATAAATATAATATTATTTAATATAAATATTATGAATAATAAAATAAATAAAATTAAGTTAGACTCTATGAGTCTTGAGATAGGAGAAACTACGAGGGAAATAGAATGCCCCTCGTGTGGTGCTAAGGATGGTGGCTTCGTAGTAACCAGACTTGAGGAGGGGCTGGTCTACGTATGTCATCACGCCTCTTGTGGGTACAAGGGCTTTACTCCGAGTCTTGGCTTTAGTTACCAGAAAAAGCGTGATAGTTTGTTCAAGTCAAGAGAGTACCCGAATCCTTTAGGTAGAATACCTGCTAATATGAGTAGAGTGTTGGTGCAGAGATATAGCCTAGAACCTTCTGTAGTCTCTTCTGAGCGATTTAAGTGGGATAGCCATAGAAAGAGATTAGTTATGCCTATCTTCGACTTAGAGGGACGTGAGTGTGGTCTAGTGGCTAAGGATATGTCAGGAGGTGAGTCTACTTTACCTAAATCCATAACGTATTGGTACAACGATGTAATTAAATTACACTTTCCTTTAGCTAATGGGGAACTTTTCGATAAAACGACTGTCTATGTAGTAGAGGACATATTATCAGCGGTAAGAATCGCAAAAGAAGGAGTACCCAGCGTAGCTATGTTAGGATCACACTTGAGAGAAGACCAGATAGCTCTGCTAGCTAAGAACTTCTACAGCGCAGTATTTGCGTTCGACCCCGATGCTACACATAAGGCTATAGGGTACGCTAATAAGTTTCACCTAGCATTCAAGGGAGGTATCAGTACCGTACACTTACCAGACGACCCTAAAGATATGGGAGAAGACGAATTGAAAGGATGGTTAAATGAGGTATAAGATACCAGGGGGATAGGGTTAGTGGAACGTAACATTTTATCAGCAATTATAACTAATAGAGGTGCCTTCGAGTATATCCGTAAGGTACTTCGTATGGAGGAATTCTCTACCCAAGGCGCAATCATATTTGAGAAAGTAAAAGACTTCTACGATGCAGATGATGATGCACAGACGGTAGACACAACAGTACTAGCCAGCGTATTTGACCGTGAGTACCCAAAGCACGCCGATACGTTCAAGGGTATAGTGGATACCCTAGAGGAAGTTCCCTCACCAGCTAACATAGCCCAAGAAGTCCTAAAAATTAAACGACATCGTATTAGGCAAGAGCTGGCAGGGGCACTCCTAGAGAATAAAGATAGTGTTATTACTAGCCTCATGGATCAGCTCACTGAGCTAGATGCAGCCGAGGCTTACGAGGAGGATGAAAATGAAGATAGGGAAACCTTTTCTGGATTAGAGATTGACAATCTCTTAGAGACGTTCAAGAAAGAGAATCTTATCCAGCTTTATCCTAAATCACTTAACGAAAAGGTAGAGGGAGGTGTAATCAGACAGACACACATCTGTGTCTTTGCTAGACCAGAAGTAGGTAAGTCTCTATTCTGCATTAACTTAGCGTGTGGCTTTGCTATCCAAGGGCTTAAGGTACTATACCTTTGTAACGAAGATCCCGTCAGGAGCATAGCACTGCGCTCTGTATCTCGTTTAAGTGGTAAGACTAGACGAGAGATAGAGGCTGACCCACGAGCTGCCGAACAAGCGGCTACTGAGAAGGGATATAAGAACATTGTATTCTCATCGGAGTTCAGTACTGCTGATGATGTGAGAAGACTCACCGCTAAATACGCACCAGACTGCGTTATCGTAGATCAGATACGAAACCTAAAAGGTGGGGGCGATGGGCTTACACATTCACTGGAGACGAACTCTATTAGGATGAGAGAGATAGCTAAGAGACAGAATGTTCTAGTAGTATCTGTTACTCAGGCTGGAGACAGCGCAAGTAACAAGCTAGTTCTAGATCAGTCTGATATTGATTCATCTAAAACAGGTCTACCTGCAACGGTAGATCTACTCATAGGGATAGGATGTAATGATGCGTTCGAGTCTAACGGCCAACGTATGGCCTCAATCTGTAAGAACAAGGTGACTGGTAACCATGATTACTTTCCCTTCTCTATTAACCCAAGTCTAAGTAAGGCAAGTTCTATATGAAAGGGTTTGGCGTGAATCTACCGGAGCACATAGCGAACCCCAATCCTGAGATATACTTCGATGATAACTACGTAACATACGATATTGAAACAACTAACCTAGATAAGGGAGATCCACGGAATGAAGATAACGATGTACTGCTCCATTGTTGGAGAGAACGGCGTAGTGAAGTCGTTAGAAGTCTCTGGGCAAACGAATACGAGTGTGGACGAGTTGTTAGAGGAATTGAAGATGGATCTTTCCTGGTTGCTCACAACGCAAAGTTCGAGCTTGGATGGCTTAAAAGAGCCGGAGTTGACCTTAGTAGAATCGTAGTATGGGATACCATGATAGCCGAGTACGTTCTACTCGGTAACACTAAGAAACCATTAGGACTAGATGCTATAGCCAAGAGGTACGGTATAGGCCAGAAGGAAAATCTAGTCTCTAAGTTGATTAAGGGAGGTGTGTGTCCTAGTGAAATACCTAGCCATTGGTTAGAGAGCTATTGTAAACAAGATGTGAACTTGACAGAGGAAGTATTCAAGATACAGCTAGAGCTGTTAGCAGAGAGAGGACTACTACCTGTCATGTATACTAGGTGCATTATGACACCCGTTCTAACAGACATTGAATTTAGAGGCATGTGTATAGATGCCGAAAGAGTAGAGGATGAGTATAGACGATACAGTACCGATCACAAAAAGATCGTCGGACAGATGGATGAATTCACTGGAGGCATCAATCTGCGGTCTTCTAAACAAGTCGCAGAATTCATTTACGACGAACTTGGTTTTAGTGAACTTAAAAACAAGCAGGGTATACCCATTAGATCAGCAGGAGGTGGACGTAGCACAAGCAAGGAAACTCTTGGAAAGCTTAAGGCAAGTAATAAACGCCAAAGAGAGTTCCTTAGTCTCAGAGAGTCTGAGGGACTGCTAGCAGCAGCACTTAGTAAATCACTGGACTTCTTCCACGGTGTAGCTAACGAGATAGAGGAAGGTATCTTCCTAGCTAACTTCAATCAGTGTGTCACGGCTACTCACAGATTAAGTTCCAGTGGTAAACCTATTCAATTTGAGATGTACAAGAAGCCTAAGTCAGTACAGTTCCAGAATTTTAACCGTACCTTTAAACGGCTGTTCAAGGCACGTAACGATGGATGGTTAATAGGAGAGACAGATGCCTCACAATTGGAATACCGAGTTGCAGTCTTCCTTGGACAAGATGAGGCTGGACTTCGAGACATTACAGACGGAGTTGATAGCCATGCATTCACAGCTTCGATCATATATGAAGACAACTGGGATGAGGGAGCATACCTCGGAGGAGATAAGGAGCAAAAGGGGATCAGGACAGCCTCAAAGGCACACACTTTTAAACCTCTGTATGGAGGTGAGAGCGGTACAGAGAGCGAACAACGATATTATCGTGCGTTTAAGGACAAGCATAAGGACATTGCAGCAACACAAGAACGATGGAAGCGAGAAGTACTAGGTACTAAGAAGTTAAAGACTGTTACTGGACTGGAATTTAGTTGGCCTGATACGTATATGACTAGATCAGGGTACATAACTAATTCTACATCTATATGTAATTACCCAGTTCAGTCTTTTGCAACAGCAGATATTATGCCAATAGCTATTACTTACCTGTGGCACAGGATAAAGGCCGAGGGATTACGTAGCTTTTTGGTAAATACTGTACACGATTCAGGCATAGCAGAGATACATCCCGAAGAAGTTGAAAAATATTCTGATATTGCGGAACTTTCTTTCACTTCTGATGTCTATACTTACCTGGACACGATTTATAACATAGATTTCAATGTACCTCTAGAGGCAGAAGTTGAGATCTATACACATTGGAGTGATAACTAATGAGCGAAATTGCACAAGGCAATGTAGAAGTAATAACAAAGAACAAGGCAGGCTTTTGGAATGTCAAGCTAGACGACGAGCAATGGTACGGAATCGGTAAGAGCAGTCAAGGTATTGAGAAGGGTCAGGTAATTAAGTTTCCCTGGAAAGCAAATGGTAACTTCAAAAACTCTACAGCAGATGTAGAGGTAGTAAGTGCTGGTGCAAGCCCTTCGTATAGTGGTGGTACATCAACTGGAGGTGATAATCGACAGAACAGTATCATATACCAATCATCCCGTAAGGATGCTATTGAGTTTGTAAAGCTAGCAATTGATACTGGTGCTATTACTCTACCTGCAAAGAAAGCCGCTAAGATGGAGGCACTAGAACAGTTTATACTTAATACTACTGAATTGTTTGCAGTACTAGCAGCTAACCCTACCTTTCAAGATCGTGTTCAAGAGATCCTGAACAGCGTAGAAGGTGACGAGTTCGACGATGGTGGTGATGACTTAGGAGATGCTTAACATGTCACTAGAAGATAACGTAGTGTACGAGAACGCAAGCTATAAGGTAGTGCTCAGTCCGAATGTCCACATTCAGGACGAGCCTCAAGCACGCATGGGGTATTCCATGATCAGCAAGCAGCATTCTGTTATTGAGTACGAGGATTATCTTCTACCCGTGGTTATTGAAATGGCTGATACTATGGACAGATCACTCAGAGATAAGCTGCGTGGTGAACCCAAAGATAAGGCCACTGTAGTTAAGTTAAACTAACATGAACGATCTATTAATAGATGGAGATATCTTGTGTTATAGGGCGGCTGCGGCTGCCCAGCACAAGGTATACCAAGTGTTTAGTAACGGAGAGATCCTGTCCACTCATCGGTACTTGAAAGAGGCTCGTAAGTGGGTAGGTAATCAATCCGATATGGAGATTAAATCTTTTACTGAGTACGAGCATATTGCTAATGCTCTGAGCAATGCACGTACTATCCTTAATAAGGTGCTCGATAAGTTTGATGCACATCAGCACTACAAGCTCTATTTAACAGGAACCACAAATTATCGTGATAGTATGGCAGTTACACACGAGTACAAGGGCAATAGGAAGGATACTCCTAAACCCTACTACCTTAAAGATGTACGCAAATACTACCTTGATAACTTTAATACGTACCTAATCGAAGGTACAGAAGCAGACGATCAATTAGGTATAGAACATTACTCTATGTTTGAAATGTTCGGAGGAGAGGATGATTGTCCGTCTATACTGGTATCCATTGATAAAGATCTTAAGATGATACCTGGATGGAATTATGATTTCGTAAAGGAAGAGCTAACTTGGATCGATGAATTCGAGGGTATCAAGTGGTTCTATACACAATTACTTACAGGTGATACTACTGATAACATCAAGGGTATTCATAAGTTAGGGATTAAGACAGCCCAGAAGCTGCTCAAGGACTGTACTACTGAGAAGGATATGTTCAGAGTGTGCGGATTAGCTTACGCTTGCGCTCCTGATATGGAGCCAGATCCAGAGTCTAGACTTATAGAGAATGCTCACCTGTTATGGATTCAACGAGAAAAGGATAAGCTATGGACGATACCGATCTAGATGATGAGTACGACTTTGTAGAGGAGACAGAGGATTATATAGTTGAAGGTGATTGGAATTTACCAGAAATGTGCCCACACTGCGGTGGTTCTGGCACAGTATTAGGTTTACTAGGTTATGCTTACAACGATAACGATGATGGAGAGTATCCCGATGATAACGTGTACGAGGACTATGGTCTAGTTACTTGCGACAGATGTGACGGACAAGGACAGATATATGAATGAGACTACAAGTATAGAAATAATGGAAGAGGTAATCTGTGACTAGGGCTAATTTTAGATCTCAGTTCGAGTACTCGGTGGCCCAACAAATACTTAACAAAGGTACTACCTTTGAGTACGAGACATATGAGTATCAGTACTGGATAAAGACTAGAGGTGAGTGTGCTTGTTGTGGATCTAGAGATATCTGGGAAGAGCACTGGTATAACCCTGACTTCCTCCTACCTAACGGTATATGGCTAGAAGCCAAAGGCAAATGGACACCAAAGGACAGAGAGAAGCACAAGGCTATGCAACGTGATCATCCCGATGTAGATGTACGCTTTGTATTTATGAGAAACAATAAGATTCACAAGAACTCAAACACTAGGTATTCAGACTATTGTGATAAGCACGGAATGAAATGGTGTGTTGGTTCTATTCCTAGGGAGTGGTTACAATGACTACATTAGGTAAGTTACAAGCACACTTACATCACATTGCTACTGAATATTGTCTGCAAGATGATGATGTATCTTTCGATATCTTCGCTAATGGACAATGGCAGATAGTATTATATCAGCATCATCTAATAGAGCCACGTACCATTGTAGCATACGGAGATGACTATGAATCTCTATCTGAGTACTTAGCCAATGTTTGAAGAGATCGAAGAGGAGATCTATGGTTGCTGGAACTGTGGTAAACAGAACGGTGATTATGAGTACAATGAGTATGGTGAAGCTGTTTGCTCTGAGTGCAACAGACCCGCCATTATAGGGCTAGAAGAAGCCCTTGATATACTGAAAGATTTAAACCTCAAAGGAGTGTACAAGAATGGGAAGTAGCAAGGGAGTAAGTATGCTAGTGGTGCCCGATTGTCATGCCCATGCAGACTACGACAACGAGAGATTCTCTGCTCTAGGAGAGTTCATAAACAATCGTAGACCTGATACGGTAGTGCAAGGAGGGGACTTTGCAGACATGCCCTCTCTGTCACAGTATGACAAAGGAACTAGAGGATTTGAGGGCAGGCGATACTGGCGAGATGTCGAAGCTACTCTGGATGCCCAGAATAAACTCTGGGCTGCAGTGAGGTCTTATAACATAAATCGTAGAAAGAATAAGAGAAGAATGTATCTTCCTGAGACACATCTTCTACTCGGTAATCACGAAGATCGTATTAACCGAGCAACGAATACGCACTCTGAGTTACACGGTACTATATCTATTGATGATCTACAGTACCATAACTATTGGGATAATGTACATCCCTTTAAAGAGTTAGTTAATATCCACGGATGGTCAATGAGTCACTTCTTCCCAGCAGGGTTGATGGGCAGGCCGATAGGTGGAGAGCACGTAGGTGCAGCTCTAGTTAAGAAGCAGTTTAAATCTTGTATAGCTTTCCATAACCACATATTCGACTTGGCCGAGAGGACTAATGCAGACGGAGAGAAACTGGTTGGTATCTCTGCAGGTTGTTATGTGCATCCTGACTATTCAGAAGGGTGGTGTGCTAATACTGTGGACATGTGGTGGAGAGGAGTGATCTATCTCACTGGTGTTCGAGATGGATACTACGATACCATAGAAATTATAACTCAAAGAGAGTTAATGAAAGGACTTAAATGAGTAACGGAGAGAATGAAGCGTTTATCACTCAGTTCAATCTAGTAGCCGAGGATATCTTCCATACGGCAATAGAGAAGGGCTGGTGGGATCAACCGAGGAACGAAGGGGAGTGTATTGCTTTGATGCACTCGGAGCTATCTGAGGCTCTAGAAGCCCTTAGACAGAACAATCCACCTGATGATAAAGTACCAGACTACTCAGGTGTAGAGACAGAACTAGCTGACGTGATTATTCGTATCATGGATTATGCCAAGGGCTTTAACTATAGTGTAGCCGAGGCGTTGGTAGCTAAGATTGAATTTAATAAAGAACGAGAAAAGATGCACGGAGGTAAACGATTCTAATGGGTACTTTTATTGTAGGTATGGTATTTGGTGCTTTAGCACTATCAGGTATTATGACATTGATTGAATTCTATGTGAGGGTGAAGGGAGAGGAATTTGATCAAGTGGCCAACGCTGAAGCTTCCTCCAATAAATTTGGTGACGGCACCGATCATGGGTGTTGAAGCAGATGGACAGGCTATTATAAATCCTGGATATGTACAAATGACTGAAAAGTTCGATCCAGTAAATAAACCAAAACATTATTGTATGTCGCCATCTGGTATAGAGTGCATTCAAATTACTGAGCACATGAGTTTCACTCTAGGTAATGTAATCAAGTACACTTGGAGAGCTGACGAGAAGCACGACTCTCCTCTTGAGGATCTTAAGAAAGCTAGATGGTACTTAGATAGGGAGATAGCAAAGTATGACAGCGAGAAATGACATAACTGGGGATAAGATTCAGACCAGTGTTCCATCTAAAGAGTACAAGGATAACTGGGATAGGATCTTTGGTAAGACAAAAGAAGAGAACGAAAAAAAGTACTTAGAAGATAAAGAAGTTCCTTTAAGCGAGGTTAAAGACGATGGGGAATAGTGACGATTGGATGCACTATACTGAGGAACGGCCACCTCAAGACATGTCTAGGATAGATAATATAGGTCAGAATGGAAACGACGGTCTTCATTATGAAGACGAAATAATAACAAGATTGTATTGCACTCTTCAGTGCGTGGTAGATGGAAAGACTATTGACTATGCGAGGGCACGATTACTAATTGAAGAGGCTAAACTACATATAAAAGGAACATAAATTGGACCAATACCAACAGATGATACACAAGAGTAGGTATGCTAGGTGGCTACCAGATGAAGGACGTAGAGAGACTTGGGACGAGACTGTAGATAGGTATATTAATTTCTTTGTTAAGAAGATAGATGAAAAGGTATTGCCTAAGATGGCGGCAGGCATGAAACATGCTACCCTTGATGATGGCTCCTCCTTACGAAAAACTTTACGAGAATCCATTCTCAACTTAGAAGTAATGCCCTCCATGCGTTGCCTCATGACCGCAGGTGAGGCATTAGACAGGGATAACGTAGCTGGATACAATTGCTCCTATGTAGCAGTAGATAACCTACGAGTCTTTGATGAGATCATGTACGTCCTTATGTGTGGTACTGGTGTAGGCTTCTCTGTAGAGAGACAGTTTATAGCTAACCTACCAGAGATTGCAGAGGATTTCCATGAGACAGAAACAGTCATCACTGTACCAGATTCTAAGATCGGTTGGGCTAAATCCTTTAGA
>Ga0070749_10000330_pt1 | contig 31538 bp, 47 predicted proteins | sample VirMetDEL_Nov_18_FD_75180 | JGI IMG/M metagenome (GOLD analysis project Ga0070749, IMG submission 75180) | Aqueous microbial communities from the Delaware River and Bay under freshwater to marine salinity gradient to study organic matter... | ecosystem: Environmental > Aquatic > Marine >...
GGGGTTTGTGTTGCCACCATCAAAAAAACGCTCACGGGTTTGTTGTGCGTCGCCTGCTCGGGGCATGGGGTGCGTGTGCAGGGCATGGGGTGAGCGTGCGTGAGTGCGTGCATGCTTGTATCGCTCCTGATACTTTGCGACGCTTAGAACGCTTCCTATTGCGTCTGATTGGCAGTAGGTGGCGTGTATGGCGTGTTGCCGCGTGAACTGTTGCAACTGCGGTGCGCTGGCAGAAGTGGACTGTTGGGGTTTGCTGGCAACAAGTGGTCAGCAGTCCATGGGTCGTCGTTGCGTGCGCCGCCGCCACATATCCAACAATGTGTGGCGTTGTCTCTAACTAACTTTGCGGCTTTGCGGTATGTGGCGTTGTAGTGCGGTCTGTGTTTGCGTTTTGTTTGTGCTGTTTGTCTTTGTGTGGTGCAACGCTGGCATCTTGTGCCTGTGCTTAGTGCGCCGCAGGTTAAGCACGCTCGTGGTGGTTGCGTCATGCAATAAGCCTTACTAATAAGGGTTAATAGCCTGCGAGACTTAGGAACTCTTGACGCTGTATTGCTTCCGTGCGCAATGTGCCGTGTAGTGCGCTTGTTACCATTTCGCCCTGCTTCTGTATGCCACGACAACTCATGCAACTGTGGTTGCCTCGCATAACAACGCCGCAACCTAATGGCTGTATGTGTTCGTTCATTGCGTCTGCTATTTGTTTTGTTAATCGTTCTTGTACTTGTAGGCGGCGTGCATACGCATCAACAAGTCGTGCAAGTTTGCTTAACCCAACTATGCGGTTTTGTGGCAGATAGCCGAGTGTTGCTGTGCCTGTAAACGGCAACATATGGTGCTCACACAAACTATTGAATGGCACATTGCGTACCACAACGAGTTCGTCGTACTTAACATCAAACGACACTGCAAGTATCTCGGCAATGTTTGCGCTATAACCGCTTGTCATTTCTTTGAACGCTTTGCATACACGCTTGGGTGTGTTTAGTAATCCGTCTCTACTTGCGTCCTCGCCAATGTATTCAATCAGTTGTTGTATTGCTGTCAATGGTGCTTCCATTACACGCCCCGTTCGTCGTTGTATGCCAGCGTGTGCAAGCGTGCTGACATGTTGTAGTTGTTAGCCACACACATATCAAACACCCATTGCAAACGGTCTAGCACTTGTTGTTGTGTGCGTCCTTCGGGCATTAGATAGATACTGCTAGGCGGCAATTGCAGGCGTGCGCACAACCACTTAACTTCTTGCATGCACTGCTCGCTTTGCACAACAAACTTAAACACTGCACCAAGATTTGCATATTCTTCTAATGCGTCAATATCTATTGCTTTGTTTACTGCAACACCACTATTGCTTAACTTTGGTGAGCATGTGAACTGCACGCCTAAATCGTTGTACTCGCTCGAGAGAGCAAGCCATTCTTTGCTATCGGGCATAATGGTGCCGTTTGTTTCTATCTCAACTCTGTGTCCTTGTCTGCGCAACAAATGTACTAGTGCAAGCATGTTTGTTTGTTGCACCATTGGTTCGCCGCCCGAAATAACAACTGTGCGACATGTTGCTGGCACACAGTCAGCAATCTCTGTTACAAGCATGCGCCGCAATTCAATTGCTTTGCTGTACGCATAACCGTTCTTACCTGTCCAATCCCATGTGTACGGCGTATCGCACCATTTGCAATCTAGGTTGCACAGTCCAAGTCGTATGAAGTACGCAGGTTTGCCTGCGCTAATTCCCTCGCCTTGCAGTGTCGGTCCGAAGTGTTCGCTGATTGTTAGTTGCGGCACACTTGTTGTTAATGCGTAGAAAATTGTTTCTCTGCTCATAAAAGGACACGCACAGTTGCGTTCTGTTGCGAGTTAGCGCACGGAATGGGGTAAGTGTGCAGGCGTTTCAAAGGCTGTAACTCGCTTTGTTGTTTGCGTGTTCCATGCAAGTAACTTTGCGCAACTTGCATGCAACAAGGTTTTCTACAAGCCATAACGCCACATAGTCGTAAACAAGTTTCGCAAATGCTTCGCAACCTATTTTGTCTACAACTTCAACACTTGCTAAGCCACTATCCGAAAGCCGCACTAACTCGTCGTACATTGGGTCGTCTGTTGCAACAAGCAGTGTGTGGTCAAACATATCTTTGAGAAACTCTCGGATATCACTTAACGAGCCAAAGTCAATTACCCAATTGCGTGCGTCTAAAGTTTCTGCTTCAAACACAATTTCAAAAGCCAATGCGTAGCCGTGTAGGTATTTGCAATGCGAGTTCGCTTTGTGTTGGCGAAACACGCACGACAAACCTAATTCGTGTCCGAATGTTTTAGTTACTTGATAAGGCATTTTATACCGTTCTTTCTATTGCTGTCATTACAGCAATCAACTCGTCTTTACCTCTGTCCCATGTGCCATCTTTAATTGCTTTATATTCGTTGTGCAACACGGCACTTCTTGCATCAACAACTAAATGTGCAAAGCCCAACGATGCAAACGCAATCCATTTGCGGCGGCAAGGTTTGCAAACACCGCACTCAATGTCGTTGTTTGGGTTGTAGCAACTGAAACTTTTGGCAAGTTGCGCAACCCCGGAATCGCCACATTTGTTTTGCACTGCCGCAATGATTTGTGTTTTGCTCATGCCTTTCATTGGCATTGTTACTTCTATTGTTTTGCCCTCTGTCCAATGTTGTTGTTGCCACAAGTACGACAACAGTGCGCTTGTTTGTGTTGCAAACTCAACGCTCTTGTCCAACACTCTGTCGCCCGCTGTTGCGCCGAGAATTATTTGCTCGCCGTACTGTGCCGCAACTGCAACGAAAAACAAATTACGCAATGGAATTATGTCGTCCACAACACCAAAAGTATTTAGCACACGCATATCAACAACAATTGTTTATTTAGGAAGGCGGCGCAACTCGGCGTGTGCGTACCGTGTGCCAGCATCAACATACAACAGCACATCTGGTTCGTAAAGCATGCGAGCCGCGTAACTGTCCATGCCGCCACTAAACAATAAAACGCTACGCATCACACGCAATTTTCGCTCGTTGCAATTGTGGGTGCAAGTTATTTGTGCGCCAATCTATGCCAACTTGTTTGCCACTTATTAGAATTTCACCGTTGCCCAAACTGCTGTACATGATTGGTTGTTTGTTGTTGCGTTGTAAGTGATTTGCAAGTAATGCCGTGCTTAACAAACCTGCTTGGTAGCCAATTAAGCGTTGTTCTTTCTCTTTGATAATTGCGCCACTTATAAATGCTCGAGCATTCAAACCATAACTCTGGTAAAGGCGTGCATTGTTGCGCCAATCATCTTTGTTACCTATTTTGCCGTTAATCATTTGCCTGCGGCTGTAGTCGTAAATCTGCAAACTGCGTATCAAAGTCATGCGACTCACTGCACTACTGTCGCCACTGTGTGCTTGTGAGACTGCAAACATTTGTGCGCTTGCTTGTCCAAGTGCATGAACTCGTGTATTTGTTTCACGACAAATATCAACAACACGCTTAGTCGCCGCCTGTTGCAAAGTTTTCGGCACGCCAACCATGCCGCCATAAGCAATGTAATCAAAGTCTCTTGCAATGCGCCGCAACTCTCGTTCGTTGGCTGTTGCAGTGTAAACAGGCAACACTTTGTGTCCTGCATCTGTGAGCGTGACTAGGTTGCGTGCTGTTGCAATTGTGTTGTGAACTACATCGAGACTCATTGCGTAGTTGTACACGCCGCGCCAATGTTCTAGAAACGCCATGTAATCAGCCAACTTAATTGGTTTGCCTGTGCTGTGCGCTGTAAATGCGCCACTATCTATCATGATATTTGCGTCGTTGCCCACTGCATCTCTCACGGCGGCTAAGTCAATTCGTTTATGAAACGCAAACGAGAACAACAAATCAACTGACATTCAGCAACAGTTTCAAACGCTCAACATTATTAGGTGCGTCTATGGCGTGGAACTTTTCTGCAACATCACTAGGCAAGTCAAGCACTATGCGCACTGTTGCTAAGTATTCGTGCAAGTCGTTAATGGCATTATTTGTAGTGCTTGGTTGAAACGGCTCAGTTTCTAGTAACGCCACTAAATCATCTAAGTCACTCAAGTCGTACAAAGTTTGTTCAAGTTGTAGTGGCGTTCCTGCTAATTCTTTCAGCACTTCAAGCAAACCTGCATCGTCATAACTTGCAAGGTCGTTAGCACGGTTGTCCGCCAGCAAAATGCGCAACGCTTCATCATCTGTACAAACGACCATGTTCACTGCAATCTTGTCCCAACCCAAACTGACTGCGGCTTTATATGTGTGGTTGCCTGCCAAAATAAAACCTGTGCTCGCTTGCACAACGATTGGGCGATACTGACCGTGCGTACTGAGCGACGTGGCAATTGCGCCAACATCACCTTGTCTTACATTGCGTGGGTGTGGTTGCACGCTGTCAATTGCTTTCGCCATTGAAGCGAGTTCTTGCCGTATGTTGTTTGCCATCGCTGTCCTTATTCGTGTCGTTTGTACTTGTGCTCACAATATCAAAAGTTGCTTCAATAGTGCGTTATTCGTAAAAACACGCCAATTTAGACGCATTAGGAAGCGTTCTAATGCGAGTTAGTGCGCAACATGGGGCAACAGTGCAGGCACTTTGTGCGAGTGCTTAAACAGCAAGAAGCCCGTGCATGCGTCGGGTACATGCACGGGCTAATTGTGTATTCAGTTTGTTGTTAATGCTTCCAATGCTTTGTCAAGTTGTGCGTCATGTAAGCCATCACTGCAAACAATGGTGGCACTGCGTATGGGTAAGGCATTGGCTCTGTGCCTTCAAGCCCACCCATGCACCACAAAAGCGCAACAGTTACAAACAGCATGAATAACAGTTTTGCTCTACGCCACTTTCGTTCATCAACAACTTTCATATTGTTTGTCCTTCCAATGGCAACGGGTTCAACCATTCTTCAACTGTTGTTGGCAATGCGTGTCGTGCATTAACAATTGCAGTTGTGTCAATGTTTGTAAACGCAAGTGTCCAACCTGTTTTGCTGTCTTCACTCCACTGCACCCGAAACTCTTTGTCTATTAGTACGCAATCACGGCAAAGTGTCGCCGCCATTGTCTCACCATAAACCGTCTCGTATTTGTCAAACCAACCAATTACTTGATTGCATTCAAGTACAAGTGTTGTCAATACTTGCACGGCAACATCTGCGTGGCTAAGACTGTGCAAAGCCAAACACACTTTGCCTTCGTCGTAACTGTAAGTCCAATCAACTGTGCCATTAAAGTTTGTTGTTCCTAGTGCCGAGAAAAAGGCGTTGTGCCAATTGCTACCTGTTACCAGCACATCTGTTGTTGTAACTGTGCGTGCTCTCGCATGCAAACGGACACGCTGATAACGCAAAGCGTTATCGGGGTCTATCGCCCGTTGTGTAGTTGGTAATGCTGTTGTAATCATTTCATCTCCTTTGTTGGGGGCTTGCGCCCCCAACGATTGTGGTTGTTATTTTTTTACTGCCAACCAACGAACTTTGCCGTCCGTCTTTGTTGCGAATATCTGTTTTGCGTCATGCAGTCTGTATAGGCTGTTGTACACCTGTTTTATTGGCATGCCTGTAACAGTTGCAATGTCGTTTGCACTTGCGTCTTGCAATGCACGCAACGCCGCATGCACAGTTTCAATTCGCTTTGCAACTACTGCGGAAGGCTTGTAAGCCTTCTTGTGCTTTTGCTTGCGCTTTGTTGTGTTTGCTGTTGGGTGCGCTTGTTGTGCAATTAACTTGTCAAGTTGCGCACCAAGCAATGCAGTGTCATCTGGTACTGTGTTTGTTTCTTTGCGTGCAAGCACTGCGCTTTCGTTTGCTTCGCAAAATACCAAGTGCAACAAATCTTGTTGCATACCCAGCACCGTTATTTCGTAATTCAGCGTTGGCAGTATTGCGTCCAAAGCCGTGTAATTGCCTGCGCTTCCATAGTCGGGAATTGCGACGGTCAGCGTCACCTTCCAAACATTGTTGTCCAATGGTGTTACCACCATTTGCTGTTGCTTTGCCATGTTGTTTGTCTCCTGTCTGTTGTTGTTGTTTATGGCGTGCCACGCTCGGGTCGTGAACCCGTGTTGCCTGCGCAATGCGTGGCTATTGCTGTTACCAGCGTTCTCCGTATTTGCCCATGCGGAATTGTCTGTCTAACGCATCTCGCAAATTGTTGTATTCGTCTTGTTCTGCTTCGTAGTCAAAGTCGTCTGTTGTTAGCAACAAATCGTCGTCGTCCCACAATGCGTCTAGTTGTGCTTGTGCAATGCTTCGCTGTTGCGCAAACTTGCTGGGCTTGTTGTAATTGTGCGTAGGCACATATACAGGCGCAACCACTTTTACTTGCGTCATGTGTTTAATGTTGCAGTCTTGCGCCATAATGTGCTCGCCCTGCTTCATTTCGTATATGTACTCAAAAACAAGTTTGCATCGCTTCGCTGTTTCTTTCAGTATTGCTTCCGTGCTTGCGAACACAATGCTTCCTTTCTTTGTTTGCCCAAACCACAACGGGCTACTTGTTAGCCGCACTGCATACAAGCGTTGTTGCTTGTCGTAACTACGCAACCACAAAAGTGCCGCATTGCCACGCACTTCTGCAAGTCTGTCCACAAGTGCAGTTTCTTTCTTGCCGTGCGCCATGTAAGCAAACACTGCTTCGCTGTCCACTTGTGCTTGTCGCTTGTAGTCCACACACTTTGCAAGCAACTCGTTGTCGTTTGCAATGTGTCCGTTGTGTACACCAACAATTCCACCAACATCTATCGGGTGATTGTTGTCGTTGTTGCTGGGCTTGCCTTGCGTTGCCCATCGTGTATGCACAATGCCTGTTGTGCCAATTGTTTTGTCAAGGCTTCGTGCAAGTGCTTTGCCTGCCAATGCGCCTTTACGCACAAATGTTTGTCCTTTATCGTCGTGCCATGCAACGCCACTTGCATCTTTGCCACGCACTTCTAACAAGCGCAAAAGCACTCGTGCAACCATTGCTGGGTCACACTCGCCTTCTGCAATTTGGAATGCTCCTATACCACACATGTTCTGTCTCCTTTGTTGTTGTTGTTGTTACGAATTACGGCTTCGGACTGGAATGTTGCCTGCACGCTGTGTCATGTATGCACACACATCAGCGTCTAGTGCTGTACCTGTTTGCAACGCTCCTAAGCGTGTTACTAATTCACGACCAGCAATTACACCTTCAAGTCTTGTAGGTGCGTTGTAAATACCATTTACAACTGTTCGCTTGTACTCTGCGCCAACAGGCAAGTTGTCGCATAACGCCATAAATGTTGTTTCATGTTTGCAAGCGTCAATAAATGCCAAGTGCATTGCAATCCATGCTGTTGCATTTTGCCCGTTAAGCGAACCATGATGACTACGAAATTCAAATGTGCCGTGTCTGTGATAACTTGCAACATTCAATGCGTAGTACCTGTCCATACTGCTTGCAAAGTTACGCCTGTCATTTGTTGTTTCCCAACTTGTTGCAAGGCGTGCGTTTGTGTCAGCACTGCGCAACGCAGACCAACGGCTGTTCACTCGTCGTTCAAGTATCCATGCCGTCATTGCCCACTGCCACGCACCGTAAGCCTTAATTATTCTTGTCTGGTGTTCCCTAGCAAGTTGGTCAACGCCAATGTGTATGTGCATGCCACACGACTCGTTAATGCGTGCGCCTGCATCTCGCAACACTTTCATTACTGTGCGCTCTTCTGTTAGTCCGTCACTGCCACTAAGCACAGGCGAAACAACTTCGCATGCACCATTGCGACTGTGCAAACTTGCGTCAGTAACAACTTTCCATGTTGGGCGTGTGTTGTGATTGTATCCATTGTTCTCGCAAGTAATGCCAGCGTCACGCAACGCTCGTGCCGCATCACTTGTTGTCAAGCCCACACATTCAATTTCAATTCCAAATGTCAGTGTGCTGTTTGTTTGCCATGCTGTCTGTTCATCAACAACAAGTGTTGTCGTGCGTCCGTTGTGTTGCACTGTAACTCTGCGTGGCGTGCTGACTGGAATTTCTGCATGTCGTCCACTGTGTCGCAAACCACTAATCCACATGAAGCGTGAAGTGCGTGGGTCTGCGAAACCCATAATGTTTGCAATCTCACGGAATGTTCTTCCTTGGTCATGCAATTCAAGAACTCGCAAATACTGTGCGAGTCTTTCTTGTGTTACTTGTCTTGGCATTTTCTGTCTCCTTGTTTTCGCAAGTGGCGTTTCCACTTGTCTATAAGCAATGCTAGTGCCAGCAACAGCGCATATCAACGATGCTTATTTCCTAAGAGATAGTGCAATTATTTCAGCGCATAACAATTTGCTGATAGGTGAGTGTGCCTTTGCAGTCCAACAACTGCAAGAACTCATCATCATTTAATTGGCGTGCGTCATCAACATTTATTAACGAACGACGTGCCAACACATCACGCAACTCAGCAACAGTGTTCGGATTCCAACCGCCTAGCAATTGTTGCAACACATCAGTTGCATCTTTGCCTGCTGTTACTTCACCATCTTGCCACAACACTGCAACGCTCATACTTGCCACCATTGTTTGCCCCAAATAGCAGTTGGGTGAACGCCTAATGCGTTGCACGCAATTTGGTCTGCTTTTGCGTAATGCAAACCTTGTTGCGTTTCACCGTTGCGCCACTTCTGCAAAGTGCCAGCGTTAATACCTAACATTGCGGCGGCTTCACGGCAAGGCATGCCATCAACAATTTTTACCAAAGGTTCTGGACTTAAACGAACAGGTCGCTCGCGTGTGGTTGTTCGTGGTTGCGCCGTTGTCCAAACATTGCTGACAACAGGCGTGTCGCTCATGCAACCTGCCGTGCATTAGGTGCGTGCTTCAACATTCGGGTCGTTGTTCGGGTATGCAATAGCAAACAACAATTCACCTTGCGGATAATTAAGTGCTGTTTCAATACGAACAATGTCGTCAATTCCGGGAGTAACTTTGCCACATTCCCAACTACTAACGAGCGGCTGACTAACTGCCAACAATTCTGCCAATTTAATTTGGCTGACATTTGTTAATGCCCTCGCTTTCTTTATTGCACTCGCCGCACTGTCTCGCAGGTCTGTTCGTACTCGTCTTGCACTCATGTCGCTGTTCTCCTTGTTTGTCACTATATCAGTTGTTGTGTTAGTTGTCTTGCTTGTAAGTCGCCTTCCAATGCGACAAGCCTTTGCCATTATCGTACAACTCTGCGGCAACTGCCAAGTTGCAGTCTATGTCAAGCAACCCAGCCAAATTGTTTTCTAGTGCCTGCTTGCCACAAATGCGGCGCACACGCTCTTTATGACCGCTGTTTATTTGTAGCAAGCCACTGTCCCATGTGCCGTTTTTATTGAGTGAATAAGTCATGTTGCCTTGTTTATCCCATCGTGCATTTATGGCATTTGGGTTGCAACGGCTTTCACGATAAGCAATGTAAGCAAATGGGTCTGCTGGCAAACCGTATTCAGCCAACTTTGCAACGGTTGCTTTGTTGCACCGTTTGCCTTCTGGGGCAAGTGGCAATGTGGTTGTTGTTGTTGTAGTGGTAGTTGTTGTGGGTAACGCTGTTGTTTGGTAATTAACAACGCTTGTTGTTGGTGCTTGTGTTGCTTGCACTGCGCAACTAGGCGCAAATGCTGTACTAATAAGAATTATTGCTATCAGTCGTTTCATTGGAAATCTCCTGTGCTTGTGCTTCAAATCTTTGTGAAAGTTTCAACATTGTTTTTTTCATTGTTGGTGTGCATGTTTCGGATAACTCACGAAACTGTTGTGCTGTTGCCAATAAGCCGTCTTTGGTAGGCGTGGCTTCTGCCTTTGGTATTTCTAAAGGATACACCAGCAGTTCTTGTTTCTCATTCATATTGGGTCTAGTTTGTGCAACACTTTTGCGCTTACCCGTTGCGGCAATTCTTGTATGGGGTAGGGCAAGATTTGTTGCTACCCCCATAGGCAAAGCCAGCACTGTATAAAGATTGCTTGTCCAATCGCCAGCATTGTTTTTTCGTTTGCGTTGCAAGATTGCGCCGTGTTCTACCAATTCTTTCAATGCTCTATCAACTGTTGCAATACTCATGCGACTGCGCATTGCAAGCGTGCGCCTGCTTGGGTAGCACTCACCACTTTTGTTGTCTGCATATGCGCAAACAGCAGTAAACCCGAATCGCACTGCTACTTATTGGCAGGTCTAATACCCATTCGGGAATCACCGCAAAGTAAACCTGTGCATCAACTGCGTTTTGTGTGTTATATCCTGTGTCATAACAACTTGTCTCCTTGATTAGTTGGGTAGTGGCGTGGCGTTGGGCTGTCTCCTTGCGTCACGCCATTGCTATTCGCCAAACAATTGTGCGAACGAAGTTAATCGCATTACAACAAGTCCTTCAGTTGTCCCGTCAGGCATTGCTATAAGTGCAAAAGGTCTTGGGTCGCCAATGCTTCGCTGTTGTTTGCTTTGTGTTTCTGCCAATAAATACTTTGTCCATATCACCGCAACTTGCGCACCTGCTTTTACTTCTACACGCAAATCGCCGCCCCAATGTTCTTCGTGGCGTGTGTTTGCGCCGCCTATGCCTAATTGCTTGCGTGCTCGCCGCGCTTTACTGTCGCCCTTCCGTCTATTTCGCTTGCCCCTTGCAACAGGGTCAGCACAATTTTTGACACGACGCTTATTATCACGCCCCATTTTGCCAAGCGTGCCAAACAACGGACAACTTTTGTCACCGCATTTTTCTCTGTTGCCTTCACACTCACCCTTTCGTGGCAGTTGTTCTTGCGTCATGCGCATTTACCTTATCCACAATTCTGCCAATTTCTGTTGCTTGATATATATTGAAACCATGTTTGCCTGCTTCTCTGCACTGCAACAACAACTTTTCTAATAACTCTTTTCGTTCACCTGCTCGTGTTGTTGCTGGCGTATCAAACACTTCGTCGTCTTTGTAGTAACAGCGAAACTGTTTTGCAACATAAGGGTGGCAACGCATAATTTTCTTGCGCAACATGAACACCTCGCCTGCTTTGTGCAAATTACTTAACACTCCACTTGCTTGTCCGTGATGCAAATTAAGTTGCTGTCCAATAGCAATCCAAATGCAACCATTGCGTCCTGCTTTGTTTAGCAATTGCAATACTGCTTGTTGCCTTTTACTTAGCGTGCCGTCTGCAACTTCATCTATTGCTCTTGCAATGCTTGTTGGGCGTTCCACATAACCGCCCGTGCCGTTGTATGGCGTAAACAATTGTTCATTAGAAGTCATCATCATCACTGCTGTCTCTTTCTTCGTAGTCGTTTAAGTTTGGTAGATGTTCCACAATTTGCCCAATGTCGTTAAGCAAAACAATTTTTCCGCTTTGCCACGGCTCGTCGTATTGCTCTTTTATCCAAGTCCGTGCAAATGTGCTTGCGGCACTAAGTCGCAACGCTTCAAATGAATGCCGTTCCAACTGTGTGCCTTGCACTGCTCGTATTGTCCACTCTGCCATTATTTGTCTCCTTCTGTGTGTTGCACTTTTGCTTTGCCTTGCTCGTCATAAACAAGTAACGCCTTGTCGTTTTTTAGTGCAAGCAAGTCGTTAATTAGTTGCTTTGCTTGTTGCACATCAAGTTTGTCTAGTGCAGTGCCATTAGTTAAGTCTGTCATTAACTTGTCGTCTGCTTGCACTTGTTCTTTAAGTGCCTTGACATATTTAATTTGCGCAACACTTGCAACGCCTGTTGTGTTGCGTTGTGCAGGTTGCGTTTTCGTAAGCGGTAAAACATTGCTCGCAGGTTTAGTGCTTTCCTGTTGCCTGTTACGCACTTCATCTAAACTCGCAATCTTTTGTGTGTCCGCCGCAAGGCACGCAACAATTGCTCTGCCCCATGCGCTTGTCTCTGCGTTCATAACTTCGCTGTCTTTTGTGAAGTTTGTTTTGCCAATGCTTGGCTCTGCCGCAACTGCAACAGCAGGCATCGGGTCGTCTGGTGTGCGAAAGCATGCCGCCGTGTACACAATAAATTCCCGTCCGCCTATCTCCATAAGCACGAACGGAATTTCTGGGTTGTACGGACGCAAGCAACCTGTTGGGTACTGCTCTTTGAACTTGCGTATGCGCTCTGCCACGTCTACATAACTGTCCATGAAATTACTCATGTTGTCTCCTTGTTTGTTGTTTTATTTTGTTATCCGTAGCACTCTAAAAGTGCTGTCGGTTGTGTATGCACTAGCCAACTCTGGGTGGGCAAGTGCAAAAGCCTTTGTGTCAAGTCGTCGTGTGCTTTGCGCTTTGTACGACAACACACGCTGTCCGCCAACAGTTGCAAACTCGTGCTCGCGCATAATGTTCGCAATTGTGTCTTTAATTTGTTTTTCTCGTGCATCATATTCTTTTAATGCTTCTTTAATCGCTTCCCATTCAGCAATCAGTGCAAGCGCATTGCTGTCTAATTCTATTGTGCCTTCGGGTTTTGCGTACAACGACGCAACTTGCGGTGCAGTAAGCACAGTGTCGTTGGGCAAGCGTTGTTCGTCTATCGCATTGCAAAACATTTAACTTGCTCAATCATTTGCGCAATTGCGTCATCAACACGCACTACATCTTGCAAACCTAAACGCATGTGTTTATCTAGCACAACAAAAGTAACTTTCTCTGTTTCCGTGCAGTGCATTTGTGCTTGTGCTTGCCACCACCATGCAGTAGGCAGTTCTTGTCCTAATGCCCAGCGATTGTTCGTCTTTGCTTCCACAACAACATTTCGCTCGCCGCCCATGCCCCGTGCGTCAAGTGTTGCAATAATGCGCCCATTCAAATACATAACATCAGGCGTTATTAACGGCATCAGCAATTCGTTTTGTGCGTGCTGTATTAACGCAGGTTCAAGCACATTGCCCCGTGTCATTGCTTCGTTGGGTTCATTTACAACTACGGACTGCAATTTGCGTACTGCTAAATCTGTTACCGTTTCATAGTCGCTTGCACCCATCACAATGCTCACTTCGCTACTGCCCACAATGCACTTGTCGTTGTAACGGTGTCGTGCTTGCAACCAATCCTTTGTGCCGTGTGTTGGTTTTTTTATTTCTATCGCTGTTGTTTTATTTGTCATGCAAATAACTTTACTGCGAAAGTGTTGCAGAATTAGCGATGTAAATAATTAAAGTGGCACGACGGTCAGACAGCGACATGCAACCGCCGTGCCACCTACTTTCGTTTTAAGTTTTTACGAGTGTGGTCAAGTAAGTGTGTGTCAATTTTCGTTTCAATGCGCTTAATGCCATCAACAACCATTGCATGGTCACGACTATTATCTTTACGGCTCTGCTTAATAAGCGCAACAATGACGCCACCAATAACAGTTATTACAGCAACAACAATTGCACTGTCCATGTCACGTCGTTTGTGGCAATTCTTTATCGCCCAGCACATAGCGAATGTGCCACGGTTCGCTTTGTAACTCCCAACTCCAACCCAAATCTTGTGCCACTTTTAGCAAGAACTGCAAACCACTTCGCTTGCAGTCTTTTGGTTTAGTGGTAATAGTTACAACTTTGCCATCTACTTGCAGTGCGGCGTCAATGGCAAGTCCCCAACCATGATTTGATGTGCCTGGAGTGGCTACTGGTGCGCCTGTGTGCAGATACCAAGTTTCGTTATTAAATTGCCGTGTTGTTTGTTTTGCCACTTTTGCATTTGGGTACGGTTTCATTCGTGACTTAAACAACGCAAGTTGCTGGTCATAAGGTCTGTAATCGCCAACATGGCACAGCACCAAACCTTCGTTGCTGGCAAGTTGCCGCAACTGCTCCCAACTTTGCGCGGCACGCCAATATAACTTGCCACTTGGGTTGATTTTCGTAAGTAGTTTTCGTGGCAATTCACCATTTGTTATTCCAGTCAAATCAGTTGGCATGACAAGTTTTTTTATTGGCAATTTAGCCATTATTTTTTCTTTCCAAATGCAGTAGCAATTTCGTCGCTTGTAAGCACGCCATCTTCGTACCATGCACGGAACAATTGCTCCGTTACTTTTGCGGCGGCAACAATGCCAGCAATAGCGGCGGCTTTCCAAAGTTCTACATCTAGCACCGCACCGCCAGCAACAGCGGCAAGCGCACTACTTCCAAACACTGCACCAATGCGCAGAATAAGAGTGTTAAGTGTTTTCATTGTTTGTTACTCCTTTTGTGTAAATGTTCCGAGCATGTGTACCACTAAACCTGCAACCGAAATAACTATGCCCATTCGTTTCGTGTCGCCACTCAAAGTAATTAAAACAAGTCCTGTTCCTGCAAGTGTCCAAGACAGCGCACTAATTTCTTTGAGAAATTTCATTTAGCCATTCTTGCGGCTCGTGTGTGATTGTGGCGTACTTGTTGCAACACTGCCAACAATTAACACGCCTGTTGCCGCCACAAGCACACGCCTAGCACCAACGCTTACTGTGCTACCCAACGGCACATAACTATCAGTCTTGCCATTAAAGATATTTATTTGTGTTTCAAATGCTGTGCGCACTTCGTTAGGTGCAGTTTGCACTGCGTCCACAATTTGTTCTATCGCTTGCTCTGATAATTCGTCTAAGTCCAAAACGGCAAACACTTCCGTTGCTTGCTCTTGCGTTATTTGTGCCAGCACTGCACTACTGCTTGCCAATTCAGTTGCTTGCTCTGTGCTTAATTCATTTGGCACAACAACAGACATCGCTACTTGTGTATCAACAGTTGTGGTAGATTCGAGAAATGTTGTTGTGGTTGTTGTTGTGGAGTCCGTTGTTGTAGGTAGTGGTAACAGGGCTGTTTCTACAGTGGCGAGCAAAGTAGTTGTTGATGCGTAAGTTTCTTGGGTTGTTTCTGTTGTTGTCGTTGCTGTTGTGGTTTGCGTTTCAGGTGCTTGCGTTGTTGTGGTACTTGTTGTGGTTATTTGTACTGATGGTTGTTGATTTGTGGTTGTGGTTAATAGTTCCGGGGTTGTTGTACTTGTTGTTGTGGAAGTGGTTGTTAAAGGTTGAGTCGTAGTTGTCGTCGTTACAGGGACAGTCGTTTGCGGAACAGTAGTAGAAGTTGTCGTCGTTGTAGTTGTGGATGTTGTACTTTGAACCCATGTTGTTGTGCTTTCTTGAACGGTAGTTGTTGATGAAATTGTGGTTGTTGGTGGCAGTGTTGTTGTGGTTGTTGTCGTTGTTGTGGTTGTTGTCGTTGTTGTCGTTGGTGTAGGGGTTGCTGTTGTAGTAAATGCTGTGTCTGGCACAATTACCCAACCTGTGTTGTTTATATTCCATGCAAGCATTACGCAAGTTCCACCACCATGTTCGTACATGAATAGTTCTAATGGTTGTGGTCCTGCGTCAAGTTGTAACAGTCCTGACTCAGTCCATGTGCAACCCTGGTCGTTCCACACACCAAATTCGTCTAAACCAATTTTTATTGTGCCGCCGTCATCAGACGCAAGCATGAACTCTATTGTTTCGTGTTGCGGTATCTCGATAAAACCCAACATATGAACCATGAATAAATCATTAGTGCAATTCTCGTATGGCTCACCGTCGTATGAACGGTTTATGTTGTTCTCTATCTCTGTTCCGCAAACAACATAATTGCTTGTTGATTTAACAGGTGGAATTTCAGTAATTGTGTAGTAGGTAGTTGCTAGTCCAGATTGCTGTTCTGCTTTAGCGTTTTGCGGTATTAACGCAAACAGAATTGCTGGTAGCGGTATCAGCCACCTTGTTAGATTGCGACCCACACTTTAAGATTCGGCAGGTTCTTCAACTACAGGTGCAACAAACTCGTCAGCAACAGGGTCATAGGTGTAACCGATACCTGCGTATGTGCCACGAAAACTGCCGTTATATGAAGTCTGTTTCCACTCACCATCAAGTTTTAGCGTGTTGACAATAAAAGCACGACCAGCGGCGCAAGTATCAGGAAAAGTTAATGTTGGTTCACCACAAACATCGTTAGCGACCACAATGACATTCGTAACAATGTCGTTTTCTATTTTAGCAAAATGCGCCATTAGTTTACTCTTGACCTAAATTCAATTTCTGAACGAACATCGTGCATACCAGCCAATCCATAAACAAAATCATTTTCACACATAACATTTTCTATATTGTTCAAATCGTGTTCAAATCTTGGTGCGTCAATAAAAGAATAAACTTCATCTAAAACATTATCTGTCTCGGTAACAAGTTCGTTATAGGTAACAAACAGGAACTCTCCTTGATTGACTTGTTTAGCCCACTCAACACCACGCAAAGAACGCATCAACGGCTCACTATCTTCACGAAGATACTCATTCGCATCAAATGGCTTATTGTTTAATTCGTGCAACGATTGAAATGAATTAACAATTTCATCTACTGGTCTAGTTAGCACGATTGTTTTCGGGGTATCGGTAACATATCGGCGCAACAAATCTTGATTTGCGGGCAAAGTCCACGAACGACACTTATCAACAATTATTGGGCGTGTCGTGTTTTGATAATAAATGTTTGGTATTTCGCTAATCAAATCATAAGCAGTATTAAAACGATAGTTTGCTTCAAGTTGTTCTCGTGACGAAATCTCGCATGACTGTTGCATATCCCACATCAACTGACATACAGCCGAATTACCTTCAGCATAAATATCAGGATTCTGATGCAAGATTGTTGAAAGCAAAGTTGAACCAGAGCGTGGCAGTCCTGATAAACAAACAAACATATTTTTTATATCCACGCTATTGAACCAGACGAGTTAAAAGTGTAGATGCGATACGAACCACTCGTAGTTACAGATGTAGCAGAATGAATAGCGTCAGGAAAACCAGTAGGCACTCTGATGATAACCACACCGCTACCGCCAGATTTTGCCGTTCCTATACCCGTGGCGTATCCGTCCATACCACCAGCACCACCACCCGTGTTTGCCGTGCCAGCAGTAGAGTTATCAACTGTTCTGTCGCCACCTTTGCCACCACCACCATTGCCACCAGTACCACCAGTGCTTGTGCCACCGCCACCGCCACCGCCACCAGCACGATAAACAGCACTTCCAGTGATGCTTGATGAAACGCCTACACCGCCATTGCCACCCGTTCCTGCGCCAGCATTAGCATTTGCGCCTACTGCGCCTGCACCACCGCCACCGCCACCTGGCGGTCCACTACCACCTGCATAGCCTTGATTTGTTGTTCCTGCCGCACCCGTAGTAAAAGCATTACCACCACCGCCACCACTACCACCAGTAGTAGCAGCAGCGCCACTGGCACCACCACCACCGCCTGTTGATGTGACAGAAGTTGAAGTAGAAGTGATAGATGAATCTGAGCCCTGAAAACCACGATTGTTGTGCGCACCACCAGCACCACCACCACCAACGACAACGGTATAAGTTTCATTTCTTGTAATGGTCACTGCTGACTCTGCGCTCGCACCACCACCAGATGATTCACCACTTACAGACGAACGATAACCACCAGCACCACCAGCACCAGCATAATAAGTTCCACCACCACCACCGCCACCAGCAACGATGACATACTCAAAAGATGCAGGAATGAGACTAGCCCCTTGACCCCAAGTAGAAACTGCTGTGGAAACTCGTGTGCGTTTTCCGTATCTAGACATCGCTAAACCTTACGCTGTAATTCGGTTTACATAACCTGCGATGTTTATTACTGCTGTTGTCGCCGCGAAAGCACGAACAATTAGTGCGGTTGCGTTGCCTTTAATTACAAGACCTGGCACTACTAAATATAAACCTGATTCAGCGGCCACAGTGAACTCTATCAAGTCAGTTGGTGATGTAGTGCCACCCCACTCAATAGTCAATTTGCGAGCAGTCGTATCTGAGTTTACTGCATAGAGCCAAATCTCATCGTATGTTGTCGCTGTCGTTGAGCCTGTGTGAATTGTTGTTCCTGGTGTCGTTGTCGCAGAAACTTGAATCATTTTTCCGTCTGTGCTACCTGATAAGGCGATTTTGCTAAATGTTGCCATTGTTTTCCTTTAACTGAAAATTTGAGTGCCTAAAACAATTTGGTCTGAGTCACCGCTTCCGCCTGCTGAAAACGGCACCCATGCAGAACCATCATAATACTCTAAAGCATCTGTGTCTGTTAAAAAACTAAACATGCCTTCAGCCAATGTTGGTTCGCCTGCGCCACCAAACGCCGCTGTTCGTGCGGCAACATTTGCAAACTTCATAATGGTTTGGTCCATCAAATATGTGTTTACTTGCGCCGCTGTAAGAACATCACCGCTAACAAATAATTTTGCGCCTGCACCTGCCATAGTCGTTTACTCTACATCATGCGAGCGCATTTGAAGCGTCTAAAATGCCGTATTCTGCGTCAGACAAAATGAATTCGTAGATGAGTGTTTTAAGACTGCCCAAACCAATAGTGCATGTGTGTTGTCCAGTCGTAATTTCGTGATTCACTCTTTCTACTTGATAATAAAGTTCCACAGTTAATGGTGAACCTGTAGCGAATGTGCGCACAATTTTTATATTTGAACCTATGTCTAGTGTTGCCATAACCGTTTGATTTGCTGTAGACAGGCTATTAAAAACAAATTGCATGTCGTCAAAGCGATAGACGGGGTCTTTGTATTTTGCTAGTAGGTCTGTTGCTAATTGTTCTGCGTCACTGTCGTTTTCCAGTAACAAACCTGTTAGCGAATAGGTTTGTATGCCGTAATCATCTTGGCTTGCAGTGTCGTTTTTTATGTACTCTGTGCCGCCTTCGTTGCTTGTAATAATTCTGTTGTACAAGAAAGTTTGGTCTGTAATTGTGCTAATGCCTGTGTACGGAATAATGGCAACGCCTGCCGTGCTGTCTGTAAATGTTGCGTCAATATCGTAATTCCAAACTGTGCCTAATGGGTCTGTGTACACAATGTCGCCGTCACGACTCATGAACAACAATGCGTCGTCTGCGAGTGCTACTTGTTGCAAATAAGAGAGCACATTTGTTCCAGCGTCTATCTGCAATGCTTGCAAGTCTTTGCCGCCAGTCTCTATAACTCGCTGGTCTATTGGATAATTTATTTCGGGCAAATCAAGAATTTCACTTATGCGATTACCACTTATTTCAACAGGCGGTGTAAATGCTGTTGCAATTGTCATGTTCGCGAGCCGTGTAAAGTCGTCCGATGCCTCTATTGTGCATGTGCTGAATTGTGTCTCATAAGAAATGTTAATGGCAGTTATTGCGCCTTGAAACAAGTGTTCGCCGTTGCTAATAATTTCAACAAAGCGACGTGGTTGTACACCACTGCTATTTGTTGCGCTGTCCCAATATGGTGAATCCTCATTTATTGGGTCAAAGCGTCTGTCATTGTTGTTTAGCACGATTGTGGCGACGCCTGCTTGTGTTTCGTTTTGATTAGCACTACGCCCACGAGCAATTGTTACTGATTGCGCAAATTCGGTTACAGGTTGCGCTACTAGCGCACCATCTAAAATGCCTACATCTAGCACGCCTGTCGTTGCGTCATTAAGCGTGAAAACATTGACAGGAAAACCGAGACTCATGCCAACAACAATTGTTTCGCCCCAAGGCATTGTCACTGCCATGATTAACCTTTTACAGCAATTGGAATTGCGCCGTTGCGCCGTTGATATTTTACTAGCGCATCTACTACAGCGTTACCAACTGCACCACCGTCTGCACCCATGCCAGCATTAACAGTTATGTTTATTGTTGTTGCACTGTTCGGGTCGCTCATGCGATTGAGTGGCACAATTGCTTCTGGTCCTGCTTCGCCAATCAACCGTAATGCTGGTCGCATTGCAATACCGCCATTTGCCATTGCCATTCCACGCCGTGCGAACAATGCTTCTAATGTCGCCGCAGACATGCCTGCGGACGCTCCTGTTGCGCTTGTAGCCGTCGCACTGCCTACACCAGCCACAACAGCATTTGTCGCCGCTATAACGCCTGCAATCGCTGTATCAACTTTGTTAATTGCAGATGGCGTTAATCCTTTTGCTTTCTTTGCTTCATTTAATTTTTCTTGTGCAACACGCACTTCGTCTATTGCTCGTGCTTCTTCCAACTGTGCTTTCGCTACATCACGAATTGCGGCGGCTTCGTCATATAACGCCTTTTCATGTTCTCGAATTGCTTTAGCAACAGCCAACTTTGCGTCGTCAATTGCTTTCAATGCTTCTTCCTCTGCCAGCAACGCATCAGATATTGCTGTTGTTGCTTCTGCTTCTTTTGTGCGTGCGTCAGTAACAGCGTCTATCGCATCTCGTTCAGCCGCTTTTGCCTCGTTAAGTTTGTCCAACAAATCTTTATAGAGTTCGCTGTCGGTGCGCACACCATTAAGCATCTGATTGTATTCGTCTTGCGTTGCAGTAACTTCCTCTTGCGTAAGCCGTTGCTCTCGTTGCGCTTCAATTAAATCAAGTTTCGCTGTTGCCAAATCTATTTCGGCTTGACGAATATCTCGTTGCGTGCTTGCACTATTCGCACGCACATTTGCCAACTCGGTCTCTGCGTCAATTACTGCCCATTGCGCTTGTTCTAAGTCGTAGCCACTTGTTTCGAGATTGCGCTGACTTTCCTCGTATGCGTCTTGTGCGGTTCTAGTTTTCTTGTTGTTTGCACCATACCCATTTACTGCTTCGTCTAATGCTCGTTGTGCTTCCGTAACCTTTGTTGTTACTACAGCCAACTTTTCTTGCGCTCGTTGCGTATCAAGTACAGCGTCAGCCGCTTCACTCATTGCTTTGCGTACAGCGTCTTGCGCTCGCTTGTGTTCACGAGTTTTGTTTATTACTTCGTCTTGCGCTTTTGCAATGTCCCGGAACGCATCTTCAACAGCAAATGAAGCGTCTTTAACTTTCATCTGCGCATCAGTTATTGCTTGCGTTGATTCAGCCAATTTAACTTGTGCGTCTTGTACGCCAAGCACGGCTTCTCGATAATCTTTCATCAACTCTTTAAGCGTTTTGACAGACGCACTAACACCACTTGGAATTGGTTTAGGTGCATTTTTAGTAACACCCAAAGCCATTCGCTCTAGTTGGTCTGCTGTTTGTGTAACAGCCATTTGAGTACTGCGTACCGCTGTTGTTGCTTTGTTTGCGCCTATTTGTAATGCGGAAAATGCTTTGTACGACAACTCGGGTATTTCTTCCAAATCGGCGCCAAACATGTTTGCGCCTTTAATAAGAAGGTTGATGCCTTTAATAGCGAGATTTATCCAACCAATGAAATAATTTTGCACCATCACAATTGCATTTGTAATAACAAATTTCAATATGTCGCCCAATGCGCTAACAACTTTGCGCACAGACTCAAACTTTAAGTACAACGCAATCAAGCCAACAACAATTGCGGCAATTGCGGCGGCAATCAAACCAATGCCCGTTGCGTTCCAGGCAACACCAAACAGAGTCGTAGCAATTGTTGCGAAACCTTGCGCAATCGTATATGCCATCATCGCCGCTTTTAACGCAATAAATGCCGTAACAATGCCCATTATCGTGTTGCCTGTTTTGCCCATGTTGCCGAGCATGCCAAGAAAATCTGTAGACAATTTTTTTATTACGCCACCCACACCCCGTTCGCCCATAATTGCAATAAGGTCGTTCATGTAAGGCACAACCTTTTCAATAACAAAAGTTGCAAAGCGTTCAATATACGGAATCAAAAAATCTCCAAGGTTGCCTGCCAATATGTTTGCGGCAACAACCATGCGGTCAAAACCAGTTGCACTTGCGGCGGCTGTACCACCAACTTGCGACTCAATTTCTTTCAAGATTATTTTCTGTGCTTCAAGAGACTTGCCAGACTTCACAAGGGTTTCAATTTGTGTTTTCTGTTGCTCAGTAAAGTCAATGCCAGATTTTTTTAGTGCAGTCAATCCAGCAACAGGGTCAGACAATGCCTTGCCTAATTGTTTAGCGGCGGCATCTGCACCACCAAACACATTTGCCATGTCTTGCGTAATTGCAACCGCTTGATTGAATATGTCGTTGCCTTTACCAGCCTGATTTTGTACTCCCTTAAAGGTAAGCAACAAGTTTGCAGACGCTTGGATTAGTTGGTCGTCTACGCCTATTTGCATTGCCATAGATTTAGACATTGCTTCTACTTGTTTTGCTGTTACGCCTGCCGCACCACCAGTTGCAGTAATGATGGCAGTTGTTTGCGCCATAACCTTTTGGCCCTCATAACCTGCCTTCGCCAACTTGTAGCCGATAACTCCTGCGGCAACGCCTACACCTGCGGCAACTTTTGCAATTCCTTTGACTGCCGCTGTTGCACTTTTGTCTAATGTGCCTAATGCGAACGCACTCTTTGCCGCGCCGCCATCAAGTTTCTTGAACTCTTTGATTGCTTTGCTAATTCCATTGCCACTGAAATTGCTGACTATGTTTACGCCAACAGCCATTAAAACTTCTTTCTACCTATTGCGCCTAGTTGTCCTTGTAGTCGTCTTGTCGTTTGCTTCTCTAACTTTTGCACAACATCTGCAACAAGTCCTTGAATAGTTGGCTGATTTTTCTTTGTGTACGGAAACAAAATACGGCTACGAAATCGTCCACCACGACTCTTTATCCGACTGTGCTTGTCTAAGTTTTGCACGAATTGACTTTTCGCACGCATGCCACCTGCGCTGTCGTAAACCTGTCCACCACCGTCCATTTGTTGCAAACGCAATATGGCTCGCCCTTTGCCATGCTCCCGTCCTGTACCTGCAATTGGTTTTACTTTTGCTTGTGCTCTACTTGCTTTGTATCCAGGCATGCGTGCATTGCCTGCACGACCATTTTCTTTCCACCATCGCAAAGGCTTTGCAGGAAATTTGCCACCAATTTCGTTTGCTAACGGCACTGCATCTTTCACCAAGTCACGTCGCAATTTGTTGTACAACTCTGGCTCAAACAGTTTTAACGCACGCAAAGTATCGGACAAACCAACGACTTGATACGACACGACGCCACCAACTTTGTTCCAGTCGCTTGCGCCTATGCCCGTGCTTTTCATGCTGTCAATCTATTCCTACTTGTTACGACGGTTGTGTTCTTTAACCAACCATTTTTGGTAAGCAATCATGACACTTAACATTTCATCAGTTTCTTGCAACAACAAATGCGGCGCAATGCCGTATTCGTATGCAAGATGTGCAATTAACCAGTGGGCAGAGTCTTCGCCGAGCCGCTTTCTAAAGGGGTTTCACCTGTCTCTCGCAAACCAACATTCTCTACAGTTGCAATCCAATCTGGGTCGAACTTTAGTTTTGTTTTGTTGCGATGCGTAAGTGCGCTCCACGCAAGCCACGCTAAATCTGTAAGCCGTAACTCTTGTTCAAACTTTGCGACACTGCGTTGCCATGTACGCTCAAAGCCGACGAAGTCTGCAAACACTGCATCTACATCGTCTTTAGTACCGTCAAGGTATGTAACTGTCATTTCAATTTTCATGTCGCTGTTCCTTTGTTAATTGTTATGAAGTTGCCTTAACCAATGTTCCGCCAGTGAAACTAAGGCTAGTCATTGCCACTTCGCCTACTGCACCAGCAACAGGAGTGTGGCTGACAAGCATGGTGTCCGAAAGTGTGTAAGACGGATTCGTTGCACTTACTGCGTCACTTGTTGGCTTGATGACAACTGTTGTCGGCGTGCCTACAAGCGGATAGATAGTCGCTTCTGTTTGTGTCGCCGCGAAGTCTTGGAACATTTCCATTTCGCATGTGATGTTTTGCAATCCGCCAGTGAACTTGTGTCCTGTGTCGCCGAACGCCGTGATTTCAACGCTGTCTTTTTCGTAAGTTAGCGTCACGCTGTTAGACAGCGAACTGAGTGCCACCGAGTTCACGGTGATGCTTGCATCTGTGAGAATAATCTTTGCCATTGTTAGTTGCCTTCCTTAACGGGTTTGATTGCTTGTGCTTTCACTTCTTCTAAGTGTCCACCTTGTACGAGTGCATCATAGTTGATGCTTGTGTCATTTGCGCTAACTATTGTCTGCCCAATTTTGCCGAGTGTGCAGTTGTTTGAAATAACTTTGTATGTTGCCATGTTGCTCCTATGCGTGAACTTCACAAGTAAATTCAATCTGTAAAAACTCTGCGTCCGCAACACTAAGTGCAGTAATTCTTGCGCCTTGACTAAGTATCAAAGTTTGCACTCTGCCACCAAGTGTTTTGTCCGCTTCTATCGCCGCCCTAATGCTTTGCGCACCAGAGAACGACAAGTAACTGTCTAGCAGACTGTGTGCCGTTCTATCTGTGTATCTGCCAACAACAATGCCAATGTTCCAATTTGTTACAACATCACCGCCTTGAAATGCTCGGTGATAAGTAACTGTTGTGAGTTCAGGGTAAGCAACAGGCGGATTTAATTGTTCGGGCTGATAGTTGTATGTGCGCAAACCACTTACGGTTGCAAGTGCTGTTGCAAGTCCTGTAGCAACTTCACTAATTGTTGCAGGCATTAAGCAACTGCCATTAAGCGATACTGATTAAGTAAATCTCGAACATCTGGGTATACGGCTTTTACTTGTATTGCCATGTCATTAAAACCAACAATGCCTAAAGCCGCATTCAGCCGTGCAAATTGGCGTATGGACAACAACACGCATGCTTGCGTTACATCTATCGGCACATCTTGCCAACCCCATTGCGCCGTGATTTGTACATAAGGAACATTTGGCGTTACTTGAATTGGAAAAGTTTTGCCACCAATAGCGACGATTCTGTTGTAAGGGTCGTTATTAAGAGAAGCATTCAGTGGCTCTAGTTGATAATCAGTGCCTTGTGTCCATGTTTGGTCGTAAACGCCGTTGCCTTGAGTGCTTACTGCAACTGTGACAGTCGTGTTGGCAATGTCTTGTGTTGGCACATTGTAATAGTCAAACGGATAAACCTTAATTGCTGTCTGTGGTGTTTTGTAAAACCAACGACCACAATAACCGTCAATGCGCCTGCTTGCACTTTCTATCGCTTGCTCTAACAGTGTGTCATCAACGCTGTCTGTTATGCGTAAGGCACTTTTAACTTGCGCCAAAGTGGCATAACCGTTTGAAATTGCCATTGCTTACTTCTTGCGCTTAGTCGGTTCTGGCTTGTTTGCTTTCTCTGTTGCTGGTTCGTAAGACGCTGTTTCTACTTTTGTTGTTTTGTGTCCTAATGCCGCTAGTGCGTCATCAACTGCGGCAACACGCTTAACCAAATTGCGTGCAACATAACCTGCACGCTCTACTAGCAACGCTTGAATTTCTAAATCTTTGTTTGACATAATGCTCCTAGATTGTGAGTGCAGTGCGCTTGGAGTCACACTGCACTCACATCATAGTTGGATTAGAAGGTTGGAGTAACCAAACCTGTTCCGTTAATTTGCGACCATGCGCTTGGGTAACGATTCGCGGTGAATGCGGCGTAGCCGTAAACAATCATGGTTACATCAAGTTCAGCGGCTTTTGGTTGCTCAAAGCGCAACATCATTGGCTCGCCAGAACCCTGTTCCCACAAGTGCAACTCTTGCGAGTTACCAATGTAAATGGTGTCTTGGTTAGTTCCTGCGCCTTTGTCAGTTGCAACAGTTGCGTCAGTGAATACTGGCAAGCCTGCGATTGAGTAACCGCTGTTGCCGTAAACAGGTGCGCCACTGCCACCAGCAAATGTATTCATTGGTCCTTGCACTGTTGGAACTGCAAGTGGACGGTTGCTTGAATCAACAGCCGCCAAAATAAATGCAAGTCGTCGTGGGTGCATGATAATTACATTCGGACCAGCAAAGAACGACGTCTGTACCTTTTGCACTGAGTCCAATAGTTTTGGATAGAGTTCCGCAACTGTTGGTGAAGCGTCAGTGTAAGTTACTGCGTTACCTGCCGAAGCAAACAACTCTGCAACAACTGCCGTGTTCAATGTTGTGTGGTAAGCCGAAACAAGGTCAGCCATTACAAGGCTGTCAATGTTTGTTCCACGCTCAATTGCTTGACGCGAAACATTTTGCTGACCAGCGTATGTGTTCACCGAGATGTCCAACTTTGTGTCGTCCATGTTTGTTTCGGAAACAGTTGCGCCTTCGCTTTGTGCGGCTACTGACGAGCCTGTTGTTACCTTTGAAATTGACAAGGTAAGTCCTGCATCTGGTAGCGCATGCTTGCGTGCTAAATCAGATGTCACACGACCTGCACGAGCAAATGGTGCCGCAAGGTCTGTCAAGTATTGCGGAACAACAAGTCCAGCAAAGTTGCTTGATGTTACATCACGACGCTCAACTCGTTCTTCTTGTGCATGGCGTGCAAGGCGTTCAGCGGCAACATAGTCGTTGTTGAACTGTGCGGCATAAGCGTCTGCAATGAACGAATGCGTACCTTGTGGGTTGTATGTGCGTGATTCACGCTTGACAACTGCACCACCAACGCCTGCTTCTTTGCGTACTTCTTTTGCTTGCGCACTGCGTGCTTCAAGTTCTTCGTGATGCGAAATGTTTGCATCAAGATTTGCGGCATCTTTTAATGCTTGTGCAATCTTTGCATCTTCTTCGCTTGTCAAATCGCGACTCTCGGCTTCTGCCGCATCAACGATTGCTTGTGCGTCTACGAGTAGCGCACTGCGCTTCTCTTTTAATTTTTCTGACATTGACATTATTTTTTCTCCTATTGAGAGTGGTTGATAATTGTTTGCAAGTGTCCTTGTCAGTGACTTATTCAGTCGGCTGTTGAACGGCTCTGCTTGTGCGTTGTATTGCTATTTGTGCTCGCCGCAACGCCAGCGAACTTGACTTCACCATAGTGGTGTTTGTGTTGTTTGCTTGCGCATTGCGTAACTGCACCATTGTTTCTTCGTAAGCAGGATATGTAACAACACTCACATCAAACAATTTCACTTCTTTAAGTTCACGAGTTTTCTTGTCGCTACTCCAACTATCTTTGACGGGTTCAAATGCGAAACTCATTTGACTTACATCGCCACGACGAAGTGCGCTCATTACACGAGCCGCATCAGGATTTGCTTCATCTAAGTCTGCTTCAACTCGCAAACCTTTATCATCTTCCTTTATACGCAATGTGCCACTTTTAGTTCGTGCAAGCGGTACGCCTTCATGGTCTACAAGTAAGCGCACATCTGCGCCATCGTTAATTGTTTTCGCAAATGCGCCACGCCTTACAAACTCTGTCCAAGGCAACGGTTCACTTGGGCTGTCAAATACTGCCGCATAGCCAACAAGTGTGTTGCCATCTTCATCTGCACGAACTTCTAAATTGCTGTAAGCAATACTGCGTTTGTTGTTTGTTGTTACAACCCAACGATTACGAATGCTTGCAGTGTCATCACTTTCTTCCATGTCTGCTTCTACTTCTTTTTCCTGCTCTACTTGTTCTGTTGATTGTGCTTCGTATGCGTTGCAGTAATAATCAACATCACACATAGCGTCAAAGCGCATGCACATACCTTCATCTGAACGGTGCATACAACTACCGCAACTTGCGCCTTCGGGAACATCGTCGCTGTTGGCTGGGCGATAATTGTCTGGCAAAACTCGCTCGTCTTTATCGTGCCACATCTTCTGCTCGTTGTTGTCCATTGCTTCTCTTTCTTCGTCTAGTCTGCCAACTACATCGTTTGCATATTCCATTGCACGCCGTGCATCAGATTTGCTTGGACCACTGCCCCATAACAAATGAGCAACAAGTCCAGGCGTAATTTCATCACCTTGCACTGCGTCCAAATCTACAAGGTGGCGTGCTATCCAAGGACCAATCTTTCGCCACTTTTCTTCCGTGACTGTTCCTGCCGCCATTTTGCGTGCGTCCTCTACTGTTTGTGGTCGCATGCCATCACCGCTGAAACCTTCTTCATGCAATTGCAATCCACGCTTTGCGGCGGCACGCATATAAGCAGGTGGTTCTAGATTTACTGCACGCACTGAACGAATGCTGTTTAGTTGTCCCATTGCTTTCCCATCTGTGTTGATACTTGCCGCGACCATGTGTGCAACTGCATCTTCCTTAGTTGTGTGGCATGCCAACATCTCGTATGTGCCATCATCTTTTTCTAACAAAGTTGCCCAACCATCGCAATCTGCTTGGTCACTGCTAATCCAATAAGGCATAACTAATCGCTATCTGGTGTGAGTGTTACTAAGGTTTGGCTTGACGACGCTGTTACTGCGTACAGTGTTTCACTCAATGGAATGAATAACTGAATTGTTGTTCCATTCTGCAAGTGAACGCCGTCTGCTGATGTGACATCGCTTCCACCTATATACACGCTTCCAGTTCCCGTATGTAAATAGACTGTGCGATTTATATTGTCTGCAGGAACAATAAGTGTTGGTGTTGTTGTAACTGTTGTTGCAAATGATTTCATACTGGTCGTTCCTTGTCACTACCTAGTGGCGGCACAACTCCTGTTGGCAAGAATGTGAAGTTATCGCCACCGTCATACGGTTCGCGTCCTTCAATGTGGCGTGCTTCGTTTGGTGTAAGCATGCCCGACGCTATTTGTATCTGACTTGCACGCACTCTTGTTGCAAGGTCTGCTCGTAGATATTCGTCTGCATTGAATCGCACGCTTAAATCAACAGGCAACATTTCACTTATTGCTCCTTCAATACGGCGCATGTATGGAAGCAATGTGTGTCGCACAAAGTTAATACCTGCGCTTTCAACATTTTGATAAGTTTGCGAATCGCCACCTGTGCCGTTGATTAAGTGCAGTGGAATACGGTATGCACGAGCAATGTCTCGCACAATGCTTTCACGATGTGCCATTGTGTCCATGTCACTTGCGCTTGCGGCAATGGGTCGCCACTTTAATCCGCCTGACAAGACTGCTGGCTTGCGTGTTTTGTAGTGCATGTCTGTCCATGTATCACGCAACACTTGTGCTTGGTCTGGTGTTAATTGGTTTTCTGTCTCGAGCACGCTTGACGGTGTTGCGCCATCTCCGTAAAATGCGGCGAGATAACGGTTGATTGAAATGTCTGTGCCAATAATGTTTCGCATTGCATCTATTGGCGAAATGCCACGCCATTGTCCCGGAAGTTTTAGCCAGTCAATTTGTCTAATTACATCTCGTCCGATTAGTTCTTTGTTTGCACCAATTTGATACATCATTGTTCCGTCATCACTGACTGCATGTTTAATGTTCAATGGATTTAAGTTGCGCAACTCTAATGGCATGCCTGTTCGGTCTGTTGGTGCAAACACAAAGTCCACGCCGTGTATTGCAAGCGTTACAACTGTTTGATGAACGAAATCAAACATAAGTTGTTCATCATTTGGGCGGCGCAATACATCGGGCGTTGGCAATCGTTCCCATCTGCCACCTGTGTCTCGCATTAGTTCCAACGGCATTGTTGCAACGCTGTCTGCAAGCAAAGTAACAGCCGCAATCATTGCACTACTTGCAAACACATTTGCTTCGTTAATAACTTCGCCTGAGTAGTTACTAAACAATGGGCGTGCGGTTATTTGATACGGGTCAATGTTTGTTGAAAGTGCTCGTGTCTCTTTGCTTCGGAATAAATCTCTTAAAGCCATAGCGTTACCATACCTGCACAACACTAGGTGTTGGCGTGCTAGTTGCTCGGCGTGTTGCACGGTCTAACGCCATGCACATTGCAATTGCCGCATCTATTTTGCGGCGTGATTTTCCTTTACTTAATCGCCAGCCACTTTCAGTCATGCGTTGCGCCGCAGATAAAACTTGGTCTGTGAACATAGGCGCACCATCATGAACAATTTTGTTTGTAACGATTAAGTCGTATGCAGTACCGCATGCAGGAATCATGCGTTGGCTTGATTGCGGAAACTCAACCATTGGTAGTCCTTCGTCAAACAATGCTTCGGCACTGCGTTGAAAGTAGGCAGGGTCGTAAGCAAATTCACGAACATTGTAAGTCCTGTGCAGTTGTCGTAAATGCTGTTCTACATCTGCCACACTCATATCGCCTTGGTCTGGGTGCCAAATCTTTGCATCAACAACAATGCGTCCGTCGTCTTGTGGTTGTGCCATAACAACTGCGATGCTGTCGTATTTCATTGCCATGTCAATACCAACCCAACTGTCATTAGTTGTGTTCATAGTTGCGTCGCCTATGCACTGTTCCCATGCGCCAACAGGCAACCAACTTTCTTGTGTACGCACCCACTGATTCAGACGAAATCTGCGAAACGCCATTTCGCTTGTTTGTCTTGCGCTTACTTCCATGTCCTCTGCGTCTAGCAAACCAAGTGCAAGATTGGGATTCGCTTTGCGCCACTCTGCTTTGTTGTTTATATCGCACTCGGGTTTTGCTTCCCACCAATAAAAACCAAAAGTGTCGTCGTCTATTTCTTTTGCTGATACGCCTTTGCCGTAGTTGTATAAACGCCCAGCCAAACTGTCTAAGTCAAAGCCTGCTGTTGTGATTGCAATTGCTAACGGGTCTTGGCGTGCGCCAGAACCAAGAGTAAGTGCGTCCCACAAATCGTCATTAGGTTGCACATGCAATTCATCAAACACGACCAATGACGGGTTCAAACCTTGTTGCAGTTTTCCGTCGCTTGACAACACACGATAGACAGCACCATGACGTGGCACTTCTATTGCGTCTCGATAAACCTTGCACTCTTGCGACAGCAAAGGCGACTGCAAGATTTGTTGCTTTGCTTCACCAAATACGATGCGTCCTTGTTGTCTGTCACCTGCGGCGGAATAAACTTCTGCCCCAGGTTCGCCAGCAAACAAACCATACAACGCAAGCGAACTGCCCATTAACGATTTGCCTTGTTTGCGTGGCAAGCCAATTAACGCACGGCGAAAACGCAAATGCTTGTCTTCACGTCGTTCTAGCAACGCACCTAATAACCAGCGTTGCCATGCTGTGAACTGCAAAGGCTCACCAGCAAGTTTGCCTTTAGTAACGCTCAACCATCGTTGCGCAAACTGTGTGACTAAATCTCCGTCTGTATCTTTGTTTCGCCTATCAACAAAATATGTGGGTCGCCATTTCTTGTTAGGACTGAGTGCGCTTCGCTGTAACTCTGTCACGGAACTCCTGTAATGCGTCTGTTGATTGGTTACTCATGCCAAGCCTTGCACGGTCTGTTGGCGTAAAACCTAGTTGTGCAAGGTTGTTTGCTATCTGTTTCTCTAATTGTCGCAACGCACTTCGTTCACGCCATTCTAAGCCAATACGAAACATCTTGTCACGCAACATTGTTCGCTCGTCCTGTTGCTCACAAACAAGCATCACTAATTCAGCGTCCATGTCTTTACGCAACCAAGGCGAAGCACTCGTCCAAATAAAATGCCACAGTTGTGCGCCTGCACCCAATGCGCCACTTGTTGTACGCATTAAAGGGCGATGTGGTTCTGGGGGCGTGTTATCAACAACAGGCAATGGAACAACTGTTAATGGCGGCAACTTGCGTCCGCCAGGATTTCCTGTACGCCTTTTCTGTTCAATTGGTTTTGGTGGCCTGCCAACTTTCGCCATTTCATAAACATATCAAGTTCACACAACGCATGTTGTTATGCGTGCAGATTATGGCGCATGCAATAAACATATGCAGTAAAGAAAACTGTTTAGTTTCGCTGATGCGTCTAGTTCGA
>Ga0070749_10000331_pt1 | contig 31488 bp, 47 predicted proteins | sample VirMetDEL_Nov_18_FD_75180 | JGI IMG/M metagenome (GOLD analysis project Ga0070749, IMG submission 75180) | Aqueous microbial communities from the Delaware River and Bay under freshwater to marine salinity gradient to study organic matter... | ecosystem: Environmental > Aquatic > Marine >...
ACGGAAGACAATAGACCCAACAAAGTAAAACTTTTCCATGAGCTATCTGTTTTGGTAAATACTGTTTTAACAGAGTCGTATTGTGCCAAGATTAGATCCAGGGCGATCAAACTTGTTCCGGTGATTAGGCAGAATGCAAAAGTATTTGCCAGGGTAGTTGCCGAGGTTTTATCAAACCAAAGGGCTGGAGATCAGTTAGGCACTCTGATGGCTGGTTGCTATAATTTACTATATGACGGTGTAGCTACACAGGATGAGGCAATCCTATTTATTAGACAGATTGATTTGAATGATTCTGCGACATCAAAAGAAGAGAAAGACGAAACTACTTGTTTGAATGTCATACTACAGCATCAATTGAGAACAACGACATCAGACAACAGACCTATAGACATAACCATAGGGGAGTTGATATTTATTTCTGCATCCAATAACAATGGTGAGAATATAAGACTTGAAGACGCAAATAATATATTAAGAAGATCAGGAATAATTGTAGACATTGAAGAGAATAGAATAGTTTTTGCTAAGAACAGCTATGTCATAAAAAGAATTTTACAGAATACTCCCTGGGATTCATCTTATGGTAGAATGCTTAAAAGACTTCCCACAGCAAAGATTACTGGTTCGGTAAAGTTTACTACTACTCACAGAGATACTGGGGTTTCTGTTTTGCTTAGTTGGTTATTTGGAGAAGAAAACGAAGGAGAGAAAAATAATGATGGAACTAATTAGTTTAGAAGACGCATATAAACAATTAGATGGAATATCGAAACAATCGATAAGAGACAATAAAAGCATAAAGCGGAAACAAGTTGGGAAAAAGATTATGTACTCCCAGGCTGATATTGATAAATACAAAGAGGAATTGGAGGAAAGAAAACGAATACGAATAAATCATAAACGTATTATAAACAATTTTATAATTGTAGATAGAAATATTTATGCAACAGCTCATGATCTCTGGAAATTAACCCAGATAAATCCAACGACTATTCATTTAGTTTTAAAACGGAGTAAGTTGAAATTTGAAAGATGGAATAATGCAAAGTTTTACATAAAGACAGAGGCATTAAATTTATTAGAAAATCACAAGGGGAAAAAAGATGAATGAAAAACATTTAATAAAAAGGCATATTAAAAATATGAACTTAATGAATCGACGGGTAAGAATTGAAAATAATTATGAAACATTTTTAATTTTATTTACTATTGCATTGGCTATTTATGTGGTATTTTTCCTATGAGAAATAATTTACAATTAATAGGAAGACTCACAAAAGATCCAGAATTTAAAAAAGTTGGCGAGCATGATCTCGCTAATTGCAGTATGGCTTACAATAAAAACAAAGACCAATCGTTTTTTATTGATATTAATGCCTGGAGGGATTCTGCGGAAAAGTTAATGCAATATAAAAAAGGGGAATTGGTTATTGTTAGCGGTGAGCTAGACATTCAATCATACACGGTTGAAGGAAATTCAAAAACAAAAGCAGTTCTTGTTTTAAAATTTATTCAGCCATTGTCATACAAACAAAAACAAACTGATCCTGCAATGGATGAAAATGGAGATAAAATATTTTAATGGAAAGATTTTATTTAGTAAAACAAAAATCAGAGGGCAAAACAGAAAACCTTTCTTCTAGAGAACATTATAGTTTTGAACAAGCAAAAAACGAAGCCATAAGATTATCCAGAATGAACCCAGAAAAAGATTTTTATATCTTAGAAACGGTCGTTTTAGTTCGATCGGATTTAGATACAAAAATACAAATTGTTGAAAATGAAAAAAATAATATGATTTAATATTTTTTTAGTTGACAAAATAGTCCATCTCCGATATTATAAGTATAGGAGAAAACAAATGATTAAACAGTTAGATGTAAAACAGAAAATCAAATTCAAAAATTTTGTGCTTGCAATGGCTAAAGTACATTACAAGGAAACTCAATTTTTGGATTTGCTTAATAGCAAAGATCCCAAAGCTGACAGAGTATTACGTCGCTACAGTTCAATCCCTAAAGCTCACGTTGAAGATTTCGACGTGAAAATTGCCATACAAGAAATCGATGGTGACAGAATCCCAGAGGAAATCCAATTGCCTGCTATGAAAAACGGTAAATTTTATTTCATGCACGTAGAAATATTGGATGAAAATACTCCTATCGATATGTTTGAATTGATGGAATTTGTACAGGACGGGGAAAGGGATGAATTTGTGTCTCTTTACGATATGTATCAAGACAGCGAAACGGAGGAAATGGATGATTTCTAATGAGGATTTATACGACGAAGACGAACAGGAACAAGATGATGACATTTACGAGCCTACCGAAAAAGAAATGCAGGATTATCTGGAGGACAAAGCGGATCGATACTGGAGAAACAAATGGTAAAGCCTGATTATCTAGTAAAATTTGATGAGGCGGTGGCAAAGTGTCGCCGTCTCTACAAGGGAGCTGAAGTAGATATCGGGAACTGGATTTATTCCCAGCCAAGATGGAATAACCAGTGGGGACTTACCAAAATAGCACAGGAATGTGCAAGGAGAATAGAACGTGGTATCAGTATTAAGAACAGCGACAATTAGCATTTTACTCGGATGGGTTTGTGGTCATGCACTGGGTCTGCATATAAGTCGAATTTATGAAGTAAAAAACGAATGTTTTTACGAAAACATGGAACCAAAAAAATTCGGTGATCAGATTCATTGTAGAGTTGTAGAAAAATTAAAATAAATTTTTGGGATTCCGATCTGCTTAATATAACTTTTCGGAATCCTGATCTGCTTAATATATTTTTCTGGATTCCGATCTGCTTAATATTCGTTCTGGTAGTTCCGGGGAGAAACCGTCCAGGGATAGGGCAAAAAAAAAGCAGCTCAAATGAGCTGCACATATGTTTAGTATTTTCTTGTGTCGTATCCTATGAAAAGCTTTTTTTCATATTCAAGTCTATGGATATGTTTTTCATGTACTACACAGTACCGTCTTTTGTATCTCAAAAATGGAAGCTGCAAAAAATATAATTTTATCTTTTTCATTTTAGTAAATTGTTAAACTAATTAAATTATTTTCATTTTCCACTTGAAAAATTTTTTCTAAAATTTCATTGAAATACAAATGACATTCCCCGCCTATGTCTTCAAAATAAATTTCAAAAACATTTTTTTCTTCTTCTTCTATCCCATATTTAAAAAAAGAATATCCTTTATTTTTTACCTTTATTTTCATTTTATAGAATTTAGATTCTATTTCCTTCAGTAAAATTAAATTATTATTTTTGATTATATAGTCTATGTTTTCGATAAGAATTCTTTTCATTTTAGCATTTTCCTCTTAATTCTAGTTTTTCTAATAATTCCTTTTCATATTCCCTTTTATACATAACATTTTCCTCATATTCATAGTTGTATGGAATTGTTTCAAGAAAACCTATGATTTCAATTTCTATCCCCATAATACTATCCGTCAAATAATTATAATCGTCTTGAATGTCTATGAACCATATAATTTCTAAGTTTTCCTCATAATAGAGAGTATAATTACAAATTATATATTCTCTGTGGGTTTTATCATATATTAAAATATATGGATATTCTAAAAAATCATTTTCTTTGATTTTAGATTTTACTAAAATTCTTTCGTGCTTAATTTCATATTTAATTGTTTTCATTGTTTTTTTCCTTTATTTTTAATTTTAATACTATAAAAAAATTTATAGTATTAAAAAATGGGATAAAATTTTTATCCCTAATCTATGGAAATTATTTATACTTTTCTAAAATTGTTTTCAATTGTTCGATAAAATATTCTCTTTTCTTGTTTGCATATGGGGAAGAAATAAAAATATCCGTTTCGTTTACTTTGTTTAAGTCACAAATTGCGGTACCGTACCCCGATAGAAAATCTTTTCTATAATTTTCCTCTAATATGTGTTCGTACATTTTAAAAAGGTTTCTTCTTAGAAATGAATTGTTAGATAGACAGTATGAAATTCTATCCCTATCCATAGACTCAGAAAAATCTTTTAAAATTATCGATATGTTATGAATGACCCTGTTACTATCGGCCGTCCGATCAATTGTAATCAATTTTATATTTATGTTTTTAGACTCTAAAATTTCTATCAAAGAAAGAATCATTTGACCATAGTATTTTATGGTTTCTGAGTCTATATTTCCATTGTAGCTACAATTGTAGTAAATTGTTATATTTTTATTCTCTTTTTCTGTTTCAAGTAAATTTACCATACATTCGGGATTCCCAGTACTATACTCAGATATATCAATTGAAAATCCCTCATAACTTAAAATCATTTCATTTTCTGTACTACTAAAATTTAAATCTTTTAAAAAATCCCTTATTTCTAAGGGCTTTTCTTTTTGACCGTTTTCTAATAGATACATAGACTCTTTAAAATCCATAGTACCGAAAAATTCTTTATTACCAAAAACTTGTGACTGATAGCTTGAATTTTTTTTAGAATAGTCTATTTTTTGAATTTCCATAAATTCAGAAAAAGTAAATTCATAGATAGAATTTTCACCTTCAATTGTTTTTTTCATAGCAAACCTAAACCTTTTAATTGTGCTTTTATCAATTCTTTTTTTTCGGTCGTGTGTGTCACAAAAACTATGTTTTCATTTCCTATTGATTGCAATTTTTCTAGAGTTATTTGACCGTCAAAGTGAAGTAAGTTATTCTTTTTTTGCAATTGACTTTTATCGATGGTACATACTGAAAAACCTTTACTTTGATATTCTTGGATTTTTTCAGGGTTTCCGATCGTAAAGTTAAATTTATTTACTTTTTTAATTTCAATCGTTTCTACTGTCTCGGATTGACTAGAAAAGGTTTCCTCGATTTCCTCTTTTTTTGGTTCATTTTCGTTTTCATCCAAGAAATTCTTTATTTCCATTTCACAAGAATTTAAAATTTTATTTCTTGTCTCTGTGGACAATTGATATTTAAAAATAGTCATTTCCAATAAATCTAAAATGGGTATATTTTTTTGTGATTCTAAAATTTTATCACCATAAATTGAACTTCTCATCGTGCATTGAATGCCTATTCCATTTTTCTGAACTGCCATTCTAATAGCTTGAACAAGTGAAACCCATTTCCCATTTTTACATAGACTATATTCTAAATTATTGTCGAATGTCCATTCGATAGGGATAAATCTATCTTTAAATGAAAAATCCAATTTTTGACGGCCTGAAAAACTTGAATTTCCCCCCATACCATTAGTATTCCCAGTACCCAAAAAACGAAAATTTGAATGTTTTTCTACAGTCTTATCAGGAAAAGTCAATACCGATTGACTTAAAGACTGATTTAAAGAAACCGATAGATTTTGAGAAATGTTATCCATTTCATCCAAAAGAAATGTATATCCATTTTCATACGCTTCACGAAACGGTGTGGAAACGTACCTTGAACCGTCCACAGACATAAACCCATAAAATTCGCCTTTCGTCGACAAGGGAGTCACTGACATAGTTTTCACTATGTCACCGTTTCCCTTCGCTAAATTCAAAATTTTTTCAGTTTTACCCGTGCCAGCTGCCCCCCATAAATAAAAACTTATTTTTTTGTCGTATAAGTCTTTTATTTTTTGTTCATTTGTAACTGTAGAAAGATTTTTCTGAAGCTCGAGTTTTTCGATGAATGTTAGATTGTTTTCCATAGTGTTTTTTTTCCCTTTATTTTTTTTGTGTAAATTTTAGCATTTTTGTTTTTAGCATAGATTTTTAATAATTCCATTTTATCGGATTCCTTGAAAATCCGATAGAATTGACCGTCAATTAAGATATAAACCATATTTTTTTCCTCTCTCTATATACTATAATTCCATGGATTTTTTTGTCAATATAGATATCTTATTTTTTTCCGTTTTTCTTGGATTTTTTTTTGTGGAGTGGATATAGGTTTTCACCCATTTTTTTTAAAAAATCGAAAAAACCCAAAAAAAACAGTAGTTAGTAAGCAAATTTACTATTGTATCACGTTTTGACACAATTTTGACACAATACTACACACCTGTTAGCTATACATTCATATTTTTTCATCTATATTCATCTATATTCGTTAAAAAATTTAGTAAATTTTGATAATATATTTTCATAGTTTAGAATCTATGTATATCTATAAATATTCTCTATGGACATATACATTCATATATATATATTAAATTATACTATATATATATATAAGCTGGCTGGGATTTTCATTTTTTTTATATATATATATATCAATTACCATAGATTAACATAGATAGATATCTATAAACATTCTCATTCATATGTATAGATATTTATTGATATCTATAGATATTTATAGATATACTTTTAAACCAAAAAGGGGGCTCTATGTTTTTTTGAGATTTTTTTGCGTTTTTTAATAAATATAGATATTTATAGATAAACGTATAGAATGAGAATATATGAAAATAGATGAAAAACTATGTTTATATATGAATATAGAGAATGTCGTTTTTGTGATACATTTACCCGGGAAATCGTGATACGACCATACCCGGGGAAATCATCAGATCGTTTACTATCGGAACACTGGCTATCGGTTTATTGATTGTCAGATCGTTTATGGTAAGAGCTGCGACTATCAGATCGTTGATTGTAAGAACTGCGACTATTGGAACTTTTATAGCCAGAACTTTTATTTTAAGAACTGCGATTTTAAGAACTGAGATTATTTTGAGCTGGGGGGGGGGTATGATTACTTTCACTTTCACCATTACCTTCCTAGCCTCTCCCAAACTATGGATGTTTTTTTCAATTTTCTCCTGGAACGAGTATTTTTATTTTGACATAAAAATCTACATGGACATATTTGTAAATATGCAGTTATATGAATTGAGAAAAACACACTACCATGAAATTTCACATACCGAAAGATTCATTGCTAATCCAAATAGCCTAGAAATCGATTCTGGTGCGATTTACGGATATCTGGAAAGTGGTCATGGGACGATTTGGAACGAGTTGCAGGCTCATATCGATTTATACCCCAAAATGTATTTTTCGTGTTGTGGGAAAACCCAGATTGTATTTAGCAGAGATAGTGTCGGGTTTATAATTTGTTCTCGGGACGAAAAACCGTTTTTTCACCTGGGAAGGCTCGAACAGGGAGAGGGTCGGTTGAAATATATAGATGGATGTACTGATAGTCTATTGATATCTCCCGTGAAGCGTGGAATGCCATGCTTGAACCATTTGCATTTTCCAAAAGGGATAAAGCAGACATTTCACACTCATCCATCGTATCGTGCCGGGATCGTTGCATACGGGAAAGGGTATGCGGAGACAAAGAATGGATACTATCAGATTATGAGAGGGGATTCCTGGTATATTCCGAAAGGGGAAGTACACAGATTCATAACCGAAGAAATGGAAATGGGAGTAATTGCATATCACCCAGATTCTGACTTCGGGCCAGTGGACGAAAACCATCCAATGATAAATAAGACGATTATTGTATAATGAAAGTAAAAGAACTGATTACAGAATTACAAAAACGAGACCCAGAAGATGAAGTGCATATTTGGGTAGACGATGAGGTTGGATGTGGTGGTGGTGAATTCCAAAAATATTATGCATCGAAAATTATGATTATGGGACATTTAGAATATTACCAAAACGAACACAACATTTTAGACCAGGAAGAAATAGAAGAACAAGCTAAAATTGATTGTGAATATAATGATGAGCATGAATGGGAAAGCTTAATTTATGAAGAAATTAATAGCAGAAATAAACTAGAAGGAACTTGGATTAAAATACAACCATGATACCAGAACTAAAAGAAGAAATTAAAAAAGACATATTAGATTTTCAAGATATAAATAGGTTAGCAAAAAGCGATAACGTGGAACAGTCGCTGCATTTTAGATTGGGTGCAATAGCTGCTTTAAGCCAGGTTTTATCTAAGATGGATTATTTAGTAAAAGACGACATGGCTTTACTAAATGAAATACAGAATGAATTAAAACATCTTAAATATTCAATAAACCAATTTAAAAAATATCCGCAAAGTGATTATATAAAAATTTTAATTTTACGACACTGCGACGATTTAAAATACTACAGCGAAACTTTATTGTTTAGAATGGAAAATTGTAAAGATGAATAACACAGTGGAGTTAATTGGAGTCTATGGCAGTGATGAACTTATAGCCTGTAGTGCATGGACAAGTACATCCAGAGAACTCACAGAAGAAAAGCGTGCCAGGATTCCGAAGCTATTAAAAGACTTGTGGAATAATGGACATGAAACTCCGTTCGAAAAAGGAATCGTGCATTTTTTGGTAGATTGTGATATTGCCAGCCATATTCATCTTTTAAAACATCGTATTTCTAGTTTAAATGCTGAATCTGCCAGATATAAGGAACTAAAAGAGGACAAGTATTACATCCCAGAAGATTTTTATAACTGCGAAGTAGATTTCGTAAAACATAATGAATGGACTATACCTGAAAGACATGGTAATTGGGGCGAGGTATTGGAGGATCATACTAAAATTTCAAATTGGTTATACCATGAATGCCTTAAGGACATGGAAAAACAATATGGCCGTAAAAGAGCAAAGGAAACTGCAAGATATTTTAAAACTTATAACAGTCAAATTCAATCTGACCTAAGTTTCAATATGAGATCCTTTGCCAATTTTTTAAAATTAAGATACTCGGATCATGCTCAAAGTGAAATAGAGGATATAGCTAGACAAATGTTAGTTTATGTAAAGCAGACTCTTAAATTTGAATACACATTAAAGGCGTGGGGATATTAATGGGAAACGAAGATCATAAAAAGCTATACGATTTTTTTATATGGTTTAGAAAAAACGGAATGGAATATTTAAACCTGTCAATAGAGGATATGATAAGTAAATATTTACAGGAGCGTGATACTAATGGAACTTGAAGAAGCACTTAAAAAACATATGGAATATCATGTAGAATATTTAAAAGAAAATATAATTTTCCCAGAAGTTTTAGAAAATTGTGCTGATGACAGAAGGAATAATTATTTTAATGAAATAGATTATTATTATTCAGAAGTTAAATTTCACTTAGGTTTATTTGAAACAAGCATAAAACAATTTAATTTAAAAATGGCTAAAAACGAACTAGAGGACGATTTAATACCAAACTGCATTGAGCTTGAAATAATACTTAGAGCTTTGAGGGATAAATTAGAAAATGGATAAAATAATAAATTGTGAATTAGTATGGACTATCGAAGATGCAAAAAAACATTATGAGCAATATTCTAAAGAGTATCTAATCGAGGAAATAATTAGATTAAGAATAGCGAATCAAAGTAGAGAAGAGAATGAACCAGAAATACTTTGATATATGTAACCGAACAATTGCGGATCTTATGAATACCGATCAAGGCGATTTGGAGACGGCAAATAATACGCTTTCTAAATTGCTAGTTGAAAATACCGATCTTAAAATGTTTTTGTATAGCACTGGAAAGTATTATGAGTATGCTGCATGGATAAAAAGATTTAAGGAAAAGTATAAAGGGATCGAAAATATGATAAAGGATAATTTGGAGATAGAGGAAGAAAATGGATAATAAATATTTTATATTGGACATCGAGGAGACCTGTATGTATTGCAAAGATTGTAAGTTTTATAAATACGATAGAACCGATGAAATAATTGATGAAGAAACAAATGAAGTCATAAAAAAAATAAAACGAGGAAAATGTCATAATAGTAATTTAAGATACGATTGGAAGCTTGAAAACACTGATCAATTAATTTATCATGATTCAGAAGGTTATAGTGCAGCTTTCTATGTTGGTGAAATGTTTGGGTGTGTACATTTTAAGGAGAAGGAATGAAAGTAAAAGAGCTTATAGAACAACTACAAAAAGAAAACCCAGAGGATGAAATACATTTTTGGGTAGACGATGAAGTAGGCTGCGGGAGTGGTTTGTTTGGAAGATACCATGCTACTGAAATAAATGTTTTATGGCATGATAAATATTATCAATTAGAAGAGGAATTAAAAAGCCTTGAAGACTTAGAAGAAGAAGTGTATGACTATTATGATTATATAAGTGATGATGATATAAAAAAAGAAGCTTTAATTTTAGCGAGTCAATTAAAAAAACTAGAAGGATGCTGGATAAAGATACAACCATGAAAGAAAGTTTTATATATTTATTTATGGATATACAAATGTCAATTCAAATGATAGAAATTTCTATACGTAAATTTAAAGACAATCCAGAAATAAAACAATTAAATGAACTTAAAATGGAATGTAACAATTTTGAGTATTTGTGCAAGCTATTTTTAGAGGAAATGGATTTATGAAAAAGCTGGGAATAAAAGATAAAGAATTTTACTATGCTTTGCAACATATTTTATATTTAGTTAGTGACGAAGAAATAAATTTAAAATTTACTGAAAAAGAATTAAATAAAATTAAAGAAATAAAAGGAAGAAAATGAATAAAAAATATTTTATATATGAAATTTCAGATTATGTAAAGATGAAAGAATGTTCTAGAGAAGAAGCTGTAAACAAAGCTAACCAATTAAGAAAACTTATAAATATGATAGATAAAATAAGAAAATGAAAATATACTATGCGGAAAATACGATTTATGAAGTTATTCAGGTAGCGTGTGAATGGGGATTTCAGGATTGTGCTTTTGTTTATAATGCCTTTACCTATCTTTCGAGAATGGGAAAAAAGACTGTAGGTAAAAAAAACATAATAAATGATTTGAAAAAAGCAAGATTTTACATACAAAAAGAAATTGAAATAACAGAACTAAGCGAAAATAATCATATTTCTTTTTTTAACAGCGTAAAACTAAAATCAATGGTATCTGAAAAAAATAAAAAACGTCAAAACGTAAAATTGATTATGGCTTTCTGGGGGTATGGTGCATGGTTTAATTATTGTTCTAAAGACAATGCAAAATTTTATGAAATACATAAAGACATAATAATAAATTTTAAAAAATTGAATCAATACGCATACTACGGGAGACTTTTAAGCGAAAATCAAAAAAATTATTTAATATTATTAAATAAAATATTAAATAGGATAGATTCTTTACTTGTGCTAATGAAATGAAAACAACTACAGTAAAAATAAACATATTAAGACCACACCCCAAAAATCCAAGACATCACAATGATTTTCAAATCAATGAACTTGCAAAATCTGTAGATAGATTTGGTCAAATAAGACCAGTAGTAATAGACGAAAACAATGTTATACTTGCTGGACATGGTTTGGTGATGGCTCTTAAATCACTTGGCTGGGAAGACTGCACTGTTATCAGAAAACATAACCTTTCAGAAGAAGAAAAAGTAAAATTGCTACTTGCAGATAATAAACTGGGAGACCTGGGAAGAGACGATAATAAATTATTATACGATTTAATAAAAGAAATTGATTCTCCTGAAATTCCTGGGTTTGATACAGAAACTTTATTGAAATTGTTTGGAGACACTAACCAGGCAATAGAAAATTTTGAAGTTCCTCAGACAGAAAGCACAGGAAAATCTATTTTTGAAGAAGAAGGAAGTAAATCGGAAACAAAATCAGCAAACAAAGCAGTTATATGCCCAGGGTGCGGTGAAGTTATTACTCTATGATAAAGTATTCAAAAAACAAAAATGTTTTTGATGAAATGCAAAATAGAATGGAAAAGATTTTTAATTCTGGAGATGCTTACATAGCTTTTTCTGGAGGGAAAGAATCTTTGATTCTTGTAAATGCTGCGGTTCAGCTTTTAAAAAAGAAAAAGATCCCAGCAAAAAATGTTCATGTTATTTTTATAGATGAAGAGGCAATTTATCCATGCGTCGAAAGAATAGTAATGCAATGGAGAGAGATTTTTCTTCGTTTGGGATGTACTTTTGACTGGATATGTCTTCCTATAAAACACTATAACTGTTTTAACCAGCTCACAAATGACGAATCATTTATATGCTGGGATGAATCAAAGCGAGACGTATGGATAAGGCAAAAACCAGAATTTTCAATAAAATCTCATAAGAAATTTAAAAACGGGTGGTCATACCAGCAATTTATAGACTCTCTTAATATAAAAGTAGTTATGGGAATAAGAGCACATGAATCCCTACAGAGAGCAATTGGAATTTCTATGAAAAAAGAATCCAATAAACTATATCCAATTTATGACTGGAGTCTTAATGACGTTTGGCTCTATCTTTACGAAAACAATGTAGAGATCCCAGAAGCATATCTTTATATGTGGAAATCTGGAATCCATCAGAACCGTTTAAGAATATCTCAATTTTTTTCTATTGACACTGCTGGATGTCTTGTAAAGATGGTAGAGTATTATCCTAATTTATACGAAAAGATAATCAAACGAGAGCCAAACTCCTATCTAGCGATGCACTACTGGGACTCTGAGATGTTCCGCCGAAGCACGCACCGTCGAAAACGACTAACAGGAGAAGATGACTCAAAATCTGATTGGGAAGTATTATTTTGGGAAAAGTACAAAGAACGGGAAGAGGCAGATACTCTTTCTTTCGAAAGAAAAAAAATAAACACACTATTTTTCCAGCGTGCTGGAGACATATCCTCACTCAACCACAAAGAAAAACAAAACATATTCAAAAGGCTTTATTCCGTCATGGAATCTGGAGATCCAAAAAAAAGAACAATAAGGTCGATCACAGTCGATATCTATAGGTATAGGGAACATGCAGGACGTTTTAGCACCGATTAAAAAAGTAAGAATAATTTCCAGGGATTTACTCAAGCCCAATGATTATAACCCGAACAAGGTTCTTGAGGAAAATTTAGAATTGTTAATCCAGTCTATTTTGACTAATGGATGGACATTGCCGATAGTCATTCGACCAGACTACACAATTATAGATGGATTCCATAGATGGACTGTGGCTGGAAGAGAACCACTTAAAACAATGCTTGACAACAATGTTCCGGTGGTTACAGTAGAACACGATTCAAACGAGAAAAATATTTATGGGACGATAACCCATAACCGAGCAAGAGGCACTCATTTACTGGAACCAATGGAAAAGATAGTAAAAACTTTGTTGGATTCTGGGAAATCAGTAAAAGAAATTAGTAAACAGTTAGGAATGAAACCAGAAGAAATATTCAGGCTTTCTCAAATGGAGAAAAAAGAGTTTTTAAAATTGATGATAAAAGATGAAAAATACGGCAAAGCATTTGTCATGGGGATAATATGATTTACATAAGTGGAGCATTGGTATTTATTTCTATTTTAGTGTATGACATAGCAAGAAGATTTTTAAAATTACAGAAAAGCCATGAATATGATTCTATTGGCGGTGATGTAATAAGTAGAATCCAAGAACTAGAAGTTCGTGTCACTTCTCTAGAGTTTAAAAAATACAATGAAAAAAATAAAATATAGAGTAGGAAAAAGAGCAGCAGAATCCGAAAAAAAACGGCTTCTTGAATTACTATCCAGAAATATGGGTTTGATTCATCAAACTTGTAAAATGGCAAATATTCCATACGATATTCATAAGCAATGGATGGAAAATGACCAGGTATATGCAGAACATGTAAAAAGCATAGAAAATTCTACAGTAGATTTTGCTGAAGCAATTCTTCTTTCTTTGATAAAAGAAAAAAATTTACAGGCTACTATATTTTATTTAAAAACAAAAGGTGCATCCAGGGGATATGATAAAGATACACAAGAAGCAATAAAAGATCCTTCAAGCGAAATACAGGAATTAAGCAAAGAACAAAGAAGAAATGTAATAAAGCAATTGATGCTAGGTTCAAATGGCGAAGAAAAAACAGTCTCAAGTAACTAAAGAACAACAATCTATTTTATTAAATCAATATATAAATGAATGCTGGAATAATGGAGATTTATTTTATAAATTAAAAGATCATCAAGTCCCTTTGTATAAAGCAATAATGGAATCCAAATCAAAACGATTTGTAGTAAACTGTTCACGTCGTTTTGGAAAATCATTTATTCTTTGTTTGATTGCCTGTGAACACGCATTGCAGAAAAAAAATGCTCATATCAGATTTGCAGCTCCTACTCAAAAACAATTGCGTGAAATTGTGCAACCTATCTTTACTAAAATTTTTCAAGATTGTCCAGAAAAATTAAGACCAGAATTTAAAACAATGATGGGACATTATTATTTCCCATCTACTGATAGTTATATTCATGTGACTGGATGCGACAACAATAATGCTGAAAATCTAAGAGGGCATGAATCTGATCTTAATTTAATCGATGAAGCTGGGTTCGTGGAAGACTTAGAATATGTAATGAAAGATATCCTTATGCCCCAAACGCTTACTACAGGAGGACGAACAATTGTTTCAAGCACGCCATCCAGAACCCCAGCACACTATTTCACAAGGCTCTGCCATGAAGCAAAGGCTCTTAACTTTTATTCTATATATACAATTAACGATAATACAGAAATTTCTTATGAAACGAAACTTGATTATTGCCAGGAAGCTGGAGGAGAAGACTCTACTACATGGAGAAGGGAGTATCTTTGTGAATTTGTCGTTGATGAAGAATCGGTAATTATACCAGAATGGAAAACCCATTTACACATGGGAGAAATTGAACTAGATGGATATAGGGCTATGTATAGAAACTATGTTGGAATGGACATAGGAGGAAAACACAAAACTGCAATTTTGTTTGGTTACTATAGCTTTAAAAAAGCTACATTGCAAATAGAAGACGAAGCTATTTTTTCTGGCTCGCAAACAACTTCAGAACTAATTGCAAAAACAATTGTAGTCATAGAGAATGAATTATGGAATAAATATGATTTTGAAACTCCCATGCGGATATCCGACAATAACAATGTGATTTTTTTACAAGATTTATCTATACTTCATAAAATTCATTTTTCACCAACTGGCAAAGATACTTTGACTGCAATGATAAACGAGATGAGAGTTTTTATAGGTCAGGGCAGATTAAAAGTACACCCAAAATGTAGAGAACTAATCGGATGCCTGGAATCTGGAGTATGGAATAATCAAAGAAACGCTTTTGATGTTTCGGACATTTACGGTCATTATGACGCACTGGCTGCATTAATGTATATGATTAGAAATATAGATCAATATACAAATCCAGTGATACAAAATTTAGGTAAGGATAAATATAATTATTATATAAGAAATGAAAATAAAGATGTTGAAACTTTTAACAGCATAAAAAAATTATTTAAAAGATCCAGAGGAGGATGGTAAATGAAAGATTCTTATTTTGCCGTAGCAGAAACAGATGAGTTAGGTTCCGAGTTAGTTAAGAAGGTTATAAATTATTATGATTTTCTTTCCGTATCTGGGTTAATGGTAATTTGGAGAAATTCATATAACCAATATTTTAAAGCTACAAAGCATTTGGGACAAATTGTTTCTACTGGGGAAGTAGATGAATTTTCGGCTCTTTATATAAATCATTATAGGTCAATACTACAATCAATTTTATCTATAACAGTTTCACAGCGTCCAACTTACGACGCAAGAGCAATAAACAATGATTATGAAAGTCAGGCACAAACTAAACTTTCTGTAGGTTTACTCGATTATTATATGCGAGAACATAGATTAGAAAAGTTTATAGTTGAAGCAGCCGAATTTGCTATTTACCTGGGGGAAGGATTTGTAATTCAAAACTGGAATCCATTGGCTGGAAAAGAATATGGTGTTGATGAAAATGGAAATACTATCAGAAACGGAGACATTGAATTTTCATCTTGTTCTGGAGTTGATATTATTCGTCACCCTTATCTAAAAAAGTTTGAAGACAGGGTATGGTTAATTCATAGAGAGTATGTAAACAAATACGAACTAGCTGCAAAGTATCCAGAAAAATACGATGAAATCGTAAACTCATCCGAAGAAAGAACTAGAATAATGGATGATTTTATGGATTATTATAAAATTATAGATCAGGACGTAATTCCAGTCTACAAATTTTACCATGAAGACACAAAAGCAGTGCCTGGAGGAAGATATACAGAATTTATTATAAGCGGAACAATTTTATTTGATAGCCAACTTCCCTACTCAAAAATTCCCATTCATCCATTGTTTTACAATGGATTGTACGGCACTCCTTTTGCTTATTCTGTAGCCTTTGATATGCTTCCAATCCAAACGGCTTTGGATTCCTTAAATAGCACAATCCAAACTAACCAGGAAAATTTTGGCGTGCAATCTATTACTTCTGCCAGGGGTAGCAATATTTCTATTTCGGAAATAATTGGTGGGATGAATCTTATTTACTACGATGGGAAATTTGCTCCTCCAGCACCATTAAATCTCTTAAGTACACCTCCAGAAATTTTCAACCAAAGAGATTCTTATATTCAAGCAATGGAAACTATCTCTGGAGTAAACTCCGTAAACAGGGGAAACCCTGAATCCAGTTTAAAATCTGGTTCGGCTCTTGCACTTGTAGCCAGTCAATCTTTACAGGCTTTGCAAGGATACCAAACTAGATATATTCAACTATTAGAAGACTGTGGGACTGGTATCATTGAAATACTGAAAGAATATGCTACGGTTCCACGAATAGCTACTATTGTAGGGAAAATGAATGTTCCATTTATGAGAGAATTCAAAAAAGATGATTTGAGCAATATTTCTAGAATTATTGTAGATATCGGAAATCCTTTATCTAAAACGATTGCCGGAAAAGCACAGATTGCGGATACCCTTCTTCAATATGGAATGATTTCTTCTCCAGACCAATATATTCAAGCGATCACTACTGGAAGAATAGATAACATCACAGATCCAAAACAGCGTCAAATGATGTTAATATCACAGGAAAACGAATCAATGCAAGACGGAATCCCAGTTCAAGCATTGATGACGGATAATCATTCACTCCATGTTCAAGAACATAAAACCTTATTGGACTCTCCTGAAGCACGAAAAAACCCAATGATAGTTCAAACAGTATTAAATCATATAATGGAACACACAAATCTTGCAGCAACAGGAAATCCGATTTTGTTCGGAATGTTAAATTATCCTCCTCCGATTGCACCTCAACAACCTCCTGATTCTAAAGGAAGTGTTCAGAATGTAAAAAATGCACAACAGGCAGAGCCAGGAAACAATACCAAAATGCCTTCAATGCCAAAAAATCCAATGAATAAACAGCAATATGAAATTCCAAGCGGAGGGCAATTAAGTGGCTGATATTTACATGTGCGAAAATGCGGATTGCATAAAATCAAATAATTGCTATAGATTTTTAGCAATCCCATCTTTGTTGCAAAATTATTCTGAGTTTAATTATAAAAAAGATAAATCCTGTTTTTACCCTGTACCAAAATATTTAAGAAAAGATTTTTACCAAGAAGGTTAATAATATGCAACAAACAGAACAGCAAGAATTTGATTCTCAAGAATCTGAATCTACAGAAGTTGATGATTTTGCTACCGAAGACGATTTCGGCAGCGAAGAAGAAACTCCAGCACCAGAACCATACGTAGAAAGAAAAACAATTATTGATGTTGACGGTCATCAACTTGAAGTGTCCGAAACAATGCTAAAAAAATTCTATGGGGTAAAAGACAATGATCCAATGACCGAAAGGGAATGGAAAACTGCACTTTCCGCATACAAAACTCACAAAAAAGCAGACTTAAACACTGAAAAGTATAAAAGAAACGATAAGTTGATGTATGATTTCGTAGAGCTTTTAAAGAATAACCCAGCCGAATTGCTTAAAAGAGCTGGGCATGACCCAAAAAAGTTTAGCGAAAAGTACTTAACAGAGATCATAGAAGAAGAATTGATGCCAGAAGAACAGAGAAGAACCCTGGCACTTCAAAGAGAAAAAGAAGATTTAGAAAGGCAGCTTCAGGAAGAAAGAACAAGGCAGCAACAAATTCAAATGGATTATATGACCGAGCAGCATAAAAAGGAAATATCATCCAAGATTATAGAAGAACTAGACGCAAACGATGTGCCTAAAACTCCAGATGTAGTTAGAAGAATTGGATACTATATGATGCGAGCTACTCAGCAAAACATAGATGTCCCAGTAAAAAGAATTGTTTCTTTGGTTAAAGCTGATCTTGAAAAAATGAACCAGGAAATTTTTGATAACTTGTCGGATGACCAACTATTTGCTTTTTTGGGTGAAAGCCGAACAAAAAGAATCAGACAGATGGAATTGCAAAAGATTAAACGACCACAACCATTTCAGTCTTCTTCAAAAAATGAACAAGTTCCTAAAAAAACTAAACTTGATGAAAAAAAATACTTGACACGGGAAGAGTTTAAAGAACTAATAAAACGTAGATCGAGAATTTAATTTTTCGTTTGTTTTTTCCCTAATTTTAAAACTAGCCTCCACAAAGGGGGCATTTCCTTAACAAAGTTCCATCGGAGCCTATATACTTAAAAATAAATAAAAGAGGTATATAATATGGCTTCAGCTCCAGGTGCGATTAACCTAGCAAACTTAGACGGTTTTTACAAAAGAATTTATGGTGATAGTTTAACCAAACTAATCCCAGACAATGCAAAAATATTAAAGAAACTCGCATTCGAAAGACGTAAAAAGCTAGGGGATGAATTCCACATTGACGTAGCTCTCCAAAACGAACAGGGTTTTACTTACAATACCGATGGCACTGCATTTGCTTTAAATGGTGCGATCCCAATGGCAACCAAAGCTGCTAAAGTTAAAGGTGCTGAAATTCTATTACAATCTAGAATAGCTTATAAAACGGCTGCTGCTGCTACTTCTAACAAGGAAGCCTTTGCTGACGCAACGACAACCATGTTCGAAAACATGATGGATTCTGCCAGCGATCGACTTGAAATATCTCTTCTTTACGGAAGATCAGAAAAAGGCAAAATCAATAGCACTACTGCAATTGACTCAACTAATTGCTACATAAACATTGTGGCTGCTTCCTGGAGTGTTGGTATGTGGTCGGCAAAAACTGACGCAAAGTTGACTCTTTACACTTCCGCAGGAGTATTGATTGGATCAAAAGGTGGTTATACTGTAAAAGCTGTCGATATCGCAAACAAGCGATTAAAAGTTTCTGCAAGTGCTCCAGACATTACTTCTCTTACTGGAACTGTTTTTACTACAAATAAAGGCTTAATTCAGTTCTATGGAATGTCAGAAGATACTTTTGCGTCCAGCAATGAATTCTTGGGAATTGACAAAGTTATTACAGAAACTACTGATTTGTTTGGGATTAACCCAAGTGTTTATCCTCTCTGGAAAGGTGTAGAATATACTGCCTCTGGAGACGTAACTATTGACCATCTCCGTAAATCTGTTGATGTTGCTGTGGCTCAAGGATTGCGAGAAGATGTAACTGCTTACTGTTCTCCGAATGTTTTTACTAAGCTAACAAATGATCTTATGGCTAATAGAAGATTTGATTCTTCTTTCGGTCCCGATGCAAAGCAAGGTTTTAAAACAATTGAGATTTTTGCTTCTAATGGAGTAATTTCTTTAGAACCACACCCAATCATAAAAGAAGGTGAGATTTTCTTGTTGAATCTTAAAAACTTTATGAGAGTTGGTTCTACTGATTTTACTATGGAAACTCCAGGCATGGGAGGAAAGATTTTCTTGCAGTTGGATGGTTATGCTGGTTTTGAGGTAAGAATGTACACCGATCAAGCAATCATCTGTACTGCTCCAGCTCGATCAATCAAAATCACTGGATTTAATCTACCATAATCAATGTCATTTCCATTAATAGTAGACGGTAACTCTTACCAATATCCCAGCCAGGGTGATAAAGCTAATACTGGCTGGGGTAGTCAAACTGGAGGATGGGCTTCTGCGGTAACTTTAGCATTAACTAAACTTGGGTTAGGAGGAACTCTTAGCCCATTAGCAAATGCTGTAATCGATATAAGTAGCACATCTAAAGGTATTCTCATTCCCAGAATGACTACTGCTCAACGAAACGCAATTACTTCTCCAGAGAATTCTTTATTGATATTTAATACTGATCTTAAAGTACTTCAATACTACGATTTATCGGTAACTCAATGGATTTCTGTTGGTGCAAAATTGCCAGACAACGTAGTTTTCTCTGGAACTCTTACTGTAAATGGAAACATTACTGGTTTAGGAAGCATTACTGCTACATCTGGATTAAATGGTGCTACTGGAAATTTTACAGATACTACTGACGCAACAAATAGTACAGATGGAGCATTGAAGACGGCAGGTGGAGTAGGGATTGCTAAAAAGTTATTTGTCGGGACAGATATTACTGTTGGAGGTGTCACATATTTAGACGACAACACGACAGCCAATACTCCAGTCTTATCATTTACAGGAGATACAAATACAGGCATAGGAAGAAGTGCAGCCGATACTCTTGATTTTATAACCAATGGAAATTCAAGATTTAGAATAGAACCTACTGGACAGATCAAGGCAGTTTATGAAAGCCAAGTAGGAACAGACTACAATACCCAACTTGATAATGGATATTTATGTCGTGCGTGGGTGAATTTTAATGGTGCAGGCACGGTAGCAATTCGAGCAAGTGGAAATGTTTCTAGTATTACTGATAATGGGACTGGAGATTATACTGTAAATTTTACAACTGCTATGCCAGATACAAATTATTCCGTAGTATCAGAGTGTACTAGAGTAAATACATTTAGTATAACAGGTGTCAGAATTTCCAGTCTTACAACTTCAAATTATACAATAAATATTTCAAATGCTAGTGGGGCATTTTATGATGAGCCTACTGTTTGTTCAATGGTGGTAAGATGAGAATAGCATACAACGACAACGAAGGATTGAAATTTCTTATTCCTGCAATTGATATTGATATTAAAATTATAGCAGACAAAGACGTGCCTAGTGGATTATATTATAAACTAATAGAAGACTCAGAATTTCCTTCACGTGAGACAAGAAACTTTTGGACTATGGAAATCAATAAAGACAATGCAGATGGGGTAGGTCTTACAAAAGATGAATTTTATAAGAAATATCCAGAGTATAAAGGATGGGCAGTTCAATGATTGTAGTAGATCAAAAAAGATTATCAGAATTTAAAAAACAAAACTGCAAAGACCAAGCAAAACAACTTATTGCAAATTCAGATTGGTCTGTACTGCCAGACGTAAAAATAAATAATAAATCAGAGTTTGAGTCATATAGAAGCCAATTAAGAAATCTAATCATAAACCCAGTGGAAGATCCAATATTTCCTACTGAGCCAACACCAATATGGACTATATTGCCAAACATAACAGGAGACAACAATGGATAATGAAATGAATATAAAATCTAAATTAAAAGCTATTTTAGATATTATAAATGAAATGGATGAAATGGAACTAAATGATATGGTGTCTCCAGAAGAAGAATCAATGGAAGAAGAAGGTATGCCAAAAAAAGTAACTATGGTTTCTATTAAAGCAAAACCTATGGAAGAAGAAAGTATGTCTGAAGAAAAGGAAATTCCTGAAGAGGAAGAAGATCCAAATTCTTCTCTTGGTAGACTAAGAAAACGACTCCAGGGAAATATGTAAAATGGATTTTACTTGTGCTGGGTTAATTGAACAGGTTTCTAGAAAAAGTTCAATCCCAGACAATCAGACTTTATATACAAATTCTGATTTAATAAATTTCTTAAACGAGGAATTGCAAAATAAAATAGTTCCATACATTGCATCTATTATGGAAGACTATTTCTTGGCTGAAAAATCTTATTTAGCAGATGGTAGTACAAAAGAATATTTAATTCCTCCAGATTCAATTGGTTCTAAGATTAAATCAGTTTCCGTTTGGAATGACGGAATCCAATTAAATCAGCAACCTAGATTGGATTATAATAATTTAGTATCTACTGTTCATGGATATTACATATTCAACAATAAAATAATTTTCTACCCAAAACCAATAATGAGCAATACGATAAAAATATCGTACTACAAAAGACCTAATAACATAACTGATTTATATTATAAAGTTACTAGCATTTCAAGCGATTCGGTTTCAACTACTTTGACTGTGGATGTAGACCCCACTGCATTAAGCAATGGAACTTCAATTGATATTGTTAGCAAAAATTCTCCTTTTGTAATAAATCTAAATACGAATATTTCAAGCACGACAAGCACTACAATAGTCATCCCGTTAACTACACTTGTAAGTATTGGAGATTATGTAAGCCTAGAAGGGAGTTCTGCTTTTCCTCAAATACCACAAGAAATCATTCCTTTGCTTGTGCAAGCTGTAGAAGTTCGAATAATGGAATCTATGGGCGACTATAATGCTTTCCAAGCATCGGCAGCCACATATCAACAAATGGCAATGGATAATATGCTATTAATAAGTAATAGAAATGAATACCCAGTCAGGAAAATTAAAAATGTAAATAAAATTAGAAATTGGATTATGTAAATGGCTCAAAAGTTAAATTTAAAAATTTCTGGGTTATATACAAACCCTAATCAACTTTCTGAAATTCCAGAGGGAGCTCTTATAGAAGCCAAAAATGTAGTTATAGATAGAGGCGGAGTTCTTGAGTCAAGACGTGGGCAATATATAATAAAAACATTTAATAATCCAGTAAAACAAATTTATGAATTTCAAAATAAATTGATTGTTTGGAATGGCAATAAACTTTCATATCAAACAAACAGTAACTATGATTTTCAAGATTATACTGGAGATTATTTTGGATTTTCTGGTCTTAAAATAAAATCTACTTTTTCAAATAAAAACATATATTTTGCAACGATAACAGGAGTAAAAAAACTTGCTTCAGTTACTGATTCAACTCTTTCTGATTCTGGTATTTTTAAAGCATTAGATGGAACTGCCGTAGCAGTATCGGCTTCTGGGACTGGATGGCTACAGCATAACGAAGCAGTAGCTTACAGAATTGTATGGGGATTCCGAGATTCTAATAATAATTTATTACTAGGTACTCCATCTGGAAGAACTGTAGTTTCTGGCTCTGGTAGTTCTGGATCATTTAATGTTTCTTTAACTTACCAAATCCCAGATGCAATTACTTCTGAGTATTTTTATCAAATATATAGAAGTTCAATAGTAGATAAAAACATTGAACCTTCAGACGATTTACAACTTGTTTATGAAGGAATTCCTTCAGCTTTAGAAATATCTAATCTAGAATTTACTATTACTGATATTACAGACCCAATACTAATGGGAGCATATTTATACACATCTCCAGGGCAAGAAGGGATTTTGCAGGCTAATGAACAACCACCATTATGCAAGGATATTTGCACTTTTAAAAATATGACTTTCTTTGCAAATACAAAAACCAGACAACGATTGTTTGCTACTTTAATAGCGTCTGGATCTCCTAACGGGGTTCAAATAGGTGATTCAATTACCATAAACAGTGAAACATTTAATGCAGTAGCATCTACAAGCCCAGGGACAAATCAATTTACTGTTTACACATCCAGCCCAGATCCAGCAGAAAATATTAGAAATACAGCCAAATCTTTAATCTATTGCGTAAATAAATATAGCTCTACAATAAATGGATTTTATCTTTCTGGATACAATGAATTGCCTGGAAAGATATTATTTGAAACTTTATCTACAGCAGCAAATGAGTTTTCATTTTCCTGTTCTAGAGTTGGTGCTTTTACTCCAATTAATTCTGCAAACTTAATAAACTCATCAAACGATGAATTCCCTAACAGAGTTTTCTTTTCTAAACTACAACAGCCAGAAGCAGTGCCGATTGTAAATTATTTAGACTGTGGAAGTGCAAACGAAGAAATCATAAGAATAATTCCTTTAAAAGATTCAGTTTTTGTTTTAAAGCAATTTAGTATTTATAGAATCATAGGAGAAGATCCATTTTCTCTCCGTGTTTCATTGTTTGATAATGCGATAAACTTTACAGGAGCTGATACAGCAGTATTAGTAGATTCTACTATTTATTGCGATACCGATCAAGGGTTAACTTCAATATCTGATAATGGAATCCAAGTGTTATCAAGACCAATTGAAAACTTAATCTCTGATGCAAAAAACATACAAGATTTTGAAATTTCTTCTTTTGGAGTAGGTTATGATTTTGATAGAAAGTATTTATTGTTTGTAAAAAAATATGAAACCGATACTCAATGTACGAGATCATTTGTTTATAATTACTTTACTAATGCCTGGACTGAATGGGAATTGGAAAGGTCTTGCGGATTAGTAGGAAATAATAATCTACTATACATGGGAGACGTAAACGGAAATTTATATATAGAAAGAAGAAACTATAATATTGCCGATTATGCGGACAATGAATTTAACATAACTATAGTTTCTTATTCTGGATTAAATGTGACTATTACAGATTCTTCTAATTTGCATGTCGGAATGATATTAGAACAAGTAGGACAATATAGTCTAATAACTGATATTGCCGGGAATGTCCTTACTGTAGAAAATGCTTATACTTGGGAAGCTGGTGCTGCAATTGTTTACGATCCAATAAATATATATGTAGAATGGTCGCAGCAATCCGCAGAAAATCCAGGCATCTTAAAACATTGGAGAGAAGTTTCAATGTTTTTTAGATTTGCAGATTTTGAAACATTTAACATTGGATTTAAAAGCAATTTTTCTAATGAGCCAGAATTCATTGAAATGGTATCAGATGAATCGTATGGAACATGGGGAGAGTTTACCTGGGGGGAATCTACTTGGGGTGAAGCTGTTATTGATAATTATGTAGTAAGAACATACGTGCCAAGAAATATTTCTAGAGCACATATAATATATCCAATAATAAAAAGCGGGAAAGGAAGATCAAAATTTGCTTTCCAGGGAATGTCTTTAATTTTTGAAAACATGAGTGAAAGGTTTAAAAATGGCAGTACTACCAGCAACTAAAAAAATAACAAGAGCAGATTTGGGAGGAAATGATATTCCTGAATGGGTAGATAATTTGCTTGAACCTTTAAATAGTTTTATCGAGCAAATTTATACTTCATTTAATAGAAATATAACTTTGCCTGAAAATGTAGCAAGCCAGATTATTTCTTTGCAAATTATAACTACAGCAAATTATAATAGTGGAGAATTCCCTTCCGTAAATTTTAAAAGAACATTAGCAAGAAAAGTAAATTTACTTATAATAGGGAAAGCAGTAGAGTCCCAAAATTCTATTTTTACAAATGGAGTTTTTCCTACTTGGGAAGACAATAATGGAACTATAAATATAAAGTATATTTCTGGATTAGAAAACTCCAAAACTTATAATTTTACTTTTTTGCTGATATAGGAGAATGATATGCCAAATATAATAGACGCATCACAAAGAAAACCAAATGAAATGGAATCTACTCCAGTTCTTGGCGGAGGACAATCTGGCATAATTTCTCCTCAATCTCCACAATCAAATGCTAAATCAGTTGGTTCTGGGCAGTTTACTAATCTGTCTGATTATATTACAGCGAATCAAGGTGCTTCTCAAAATTTAGGAAGTGCCATAGAATCCGATGTGCAAAACAAAGCATCCACAGCTCAAAACCAATTTCAGCAAACAGTAAATCAAAATAAACCAGTAGCACAAGAGTTTAGCCAGGCAAGAAGTCAGTTTCAAGATTATTTCAATAGACCGTCTTTATCTCAATCTGATATTCAAAATGCTACAAATTTAAGAACTGGAAATACAGATTATCAAAATAAATACAATTCAGCAATTCAAAACATAAACTCAGCAAAAACTGGGTACAATAAAGAAAAAGAAAGTTTATCAAATCTAGGACAGGGTAAAACTTTATCCTCATATTTACGTGGATTTGGAGAAAATCCTTCAGCAAAAACTATGGGAGAGGTAGGGCTTACTAGATTTTTAGTAAACCAAACACAGCCAGGACAAAAAGCATTGCAAACTGCAAACACAATTGCTCAAAATATGCAAGTAAATCCACAGCCAGATATTCAAGAAATATCAAACGCATATAATCAGATTGCTCCGGATCAATTGCAAAGCTATTCTGATACTCAGAGACAAAATTACATAAATTCTCTCGGCAATATTGATAGGAATAGAGCAGGTCAAAAAATAGCTGGTAGGCTTGGAATATCGGACATAGAGGCAGAAAGAAATGCTTTTAATCAGGCAAATCAAAACTTTCAAAATGTTTCTCAGCAATATCAGCAAAGGCAAGATACTTTAAATAATATTACCAATTTATCAAATGAGCAAATAAGAAAAATGCTTCAAGATGAAATAAACGCATCTGGAGGGCAAAGAAGAACTGGAGTTTTATTGCCAGGTCTAGGCGAAGCTGATCCCAATGTAGCTTATATTGGGGATACAACAATGGTCGGGGGAAGATACGTAGACGCTAATCAAATTAACAGGCAAAATTTAATGGGGAGAATTCAATCTTCCCTTACTCCATTACAACAACAGCAAAATGAGTTGCAAAAAGCAGTAGAGTCTAATAAATATAATCAATACCAATCGCAATTACAAAATGCAAATACTGTTAGTTCCGCTTTAGACCCAAATGAAATAGCGAGACTACAGGCTCTCCAGCAATTAAGTGGCTGGGAAGGGCTTCAAGAATTTTTAGGAGGTAGTATATGAGCTGGCTTTCAGATAGAATAGGAAATAAATTAAATTTAAACAATTATCTAGGAACATTTTCCAACTTTGGTGGGGGTGGGAATAGTGCAGATTTAGGCTCTATGGCTACTATGGCTGGAGTTTACGGCTCACGACCTATTGATTTGCAGGATTTAAGTTTTCAACAGTATGCAGCACCCACAGCTTTTACGGCAACAAAAATGTTTGATCCAGAATCACTTTCTGATACTGAATTGCAAGCAATACTAAGCAACGATAGGCTTGGAAGTCTTTATGGCACGCAAGAAGATGTACTCTCTAAACTGGGTGATTACTCTCAAGAAGGCATGTCGGCAATAGATAGAGCAAGACTTGCAGATGTACAAAATGAGATCAATCAGCAAAACAGAGGGAACCAGGAAGCAATTCTTCAAAACATGGCACAAAGAGGATTGGCTGGCAGTGGATCAGAATTGGCAGCGAGACTTAATGCTCAACAGGGTTCGTCTCAAGCTGGATTTTTAGCTGGTTCTAATATTGCTGGACAGGCAGCACAAAGAGCATTTGAAGCATTGCAATCAGAAGGTGCATATGCAAGCGGTTTACAAGGGCAGCAATACGGTCAATTATCTAATGCAGCACAAGCTCAAGACATTATAAATCAATACAATACTCAAATGTCAAATACTGCTGGTATGGAAGACTGGAGAAATAGACAAAATATTTCAAACATGAATACTGCTGCTACTAATCAAATTGCACAACAAAACACTGATTTGAAAAACCAAGCAACACAATACAATGTAACACAAAAACCAATGCAACAATATGCAATGCAATCTAACCAAGCTAGCATGGCTCAACAAGGTCTTGGCAATCAAGCAAATGTTGCAGCTCAAAATGCTGCTGCTAACCAACAGTTCTGGGGTGGTTTATTAGGTTCTGCAATACAGGGCGGAAGTTATTGGGGTGGTCAATATGCTGCTGCAAATCCTAATACTAAACCAAAAGAACCAAAAATGTAAGCATAGGAGATAACAATGCCAGCAATAGATATTAACAAATTACCAAGAGATCAAACTGGACAGCCAGTATATCCAAACGATCCTGGATATCAAGCTGCATTGGATAGGCAAAATCAAGCTCTTTCTAGAATGGATGAAAGACTTGGGAAAACTCCAGTTCAATCAGATGTTCCTCTCGCTGTACCAACAGTACAACCAAATCCATTAGGAGCTGGAATTAATACTATCAATGAAGTAGAACAAAATGTTGGGAATTTACTTGCTCCAAAAAAAGAATCAAGTGCCTTTGATTGGGTAAATGAAAAAATATTTAACCCTGCTGGAAATTTGCTTAAAACTGGAGGAGAAAAAATTTCTGATGTTGCAAGTGGTCTTGGCAAAGGAATTTCAAAAGCTGCAAGTGATGTAGGAGACTGGGCAAGTGAAAACAGAGTAGGGCTTGGGGGTTTCGGTACTGCCATAGGTGCTGGGATAGCTGGCAGAGACGCTTCAGAAGCATTGTCAAGATATAATCAAGCAATCATTGCAAATAAAAAACAGCGACAAGAAGAGTTGCAATTTGATATGGCAACCAATCCAAACAATCCATACAATCAACAATTCAGAGATTTGTTTGCAAAAATGCTTCCAGACGTAACCGCAAAGTTAGGTGACAGTTTTGGTAAAATGACCGCACAGAACTTTCGTGATGCTGGACTTGATAAACTTTTAGAAACAGCACAAAAGCAAATTGAAATTTCTAAATTTGATCCTAACTCATCTTTCTCTAAACAGGCAAGAGAAGCAGCCGAAAATCAATATAAAATAAAAATTCCAAAAGATGTGCCTGGAATACGTGTTCCTGATTACATAGAAGCAGAAAAATTAAAAATACAAAATCAATTTAAAGAAAGAGAAGTTGCAAATAAAGAAAATAAACTTCAGTTAGAAGTTGGAAAAGGGATGGTAGACGAAAAATATAAAGGGCAAGAACTTAAATTAAAAGAAGCGGAAGAAAAAAGAAAAGCTGAAATGTTTCCATTGCAACTTGAAGAACAAAAAGTAAAATCAGAAATTGCAACTGAAACAAAAAATGCTCAAATAGATACAATCAAACAAAAAGAAAAAGAATTAGAATTATCAAATTCACAAAATGATCCAAATAATCCACAGGCTAAACTGGCTAGAAAAGAATTGATAAAAAGATTCCCTTCTTTTAAAAAGTTAATTCCTCCTGATATGACTTTAGCACAAGAAGCAAATGTAATAAAAGGAATTGAGGATTTTAGGTTAGAAGCAAAAAGTTTAACTGATAGAAAATCTATTGCGGATGCACTAAGAAAAACTCAACTTAATATTGCATCTATGAATGATAAGACAAGAAGGCTTGGATTACAACAAGAGAAACAATACAGAGATGAAATAATAGAATTAAAAAAATTAGATCAAAAAAGAAAAAATATAGAATTTGCTTATAAAAATCCATTAGGAAGGATAAACGAAAAGCAATTAGAACAGGCTGGAATATCTAAAAAAGATATATCAGAATTAGTTTCTTATTCTGGTGATGTACAAAATGCTAAAGATCTCGTAAATGAATTTAAAGATATTTTAAGCAAAAAAGGTAGATTTAGTATATTAACTGATGCTGAAATTAGAGGTAAATTACAAACAATGCGAACAAGGTTTGCTGGAATAATTAAAAGAAAAGATGTGCTTGGAGCATTGGATGCTGGTGTATTAACTTATGTAGATCAATTACTAGCTGACCCAACAGCATATACAAATGCTTTTAAACCTAACTCTCAAATAATATCACAAGCAAATGCAGTTTTAAGAGGATTTGATGATGAAGAAAAAAATCAATATTTAGTTAAAAAATTTGATCCAAGACTTGCTAGAGATATAGGCAGATTCCAGACTCTAGTTAAAAAAGCTGGTCAAGGTGATGCGAATTCATATTCAAAATTTAGAGATATGGGATATTCAAAAGAACAAATAAATCAATTTTATGAAAATAGATTTGATGTAATCGGTGAAGAGGGAGACGAATAATGCCTGAAATTTCACAAGAAGAAAGATTAAAAAAACTGGATGAATTAGAAAATCAGTATTTAAAAAACACAAAAGTTCCTCAATCCAAAGCTGATGTTCAATTAGAAAAACCTGAAGTTGCTGCACCTGAAAATGTCTCTCCGTTTGCTTCAATGATTCTTGGAGGGACTAATGTTCTTAATGCTGGAGAATCTTTTTTTGCTCCTAAAGTTTTAAAGTATTTATATAAAAAACAATATGCAATGGATATGTCAGACCAAGAAGCAGAAAATTTATCTAAACAATTATATGAAAAAGCACAAGAAAAAAACCCAGTAACATACGGAACTGCTGCTGTAGCAAGAGAAATTGGTTTGGGAACTGGCATTTCAAAAGCAGCACAGGGATTAAAAAATATACCAGCCATAACAACAGCAGCTACAAAGTATGCAGAACCAGCTTTGTATGGCGGTGCTAATGCTTTAAAGTCAGCAATAGAAGGCGGTGATAGTGGAGACATAGCAATGAGTGGATTGATTGGTGCTGGGATGTCAAAAGCTCCAGAAGCTATTGCTGCAATCCCACAAAAAGCAGCCGATACCGCAAGAAGTGCCACAAGATTTTTTACTGGAACTACAAAACCATTGTCTGATTTCATTCAGAAGAATCCTAATATTGCAAAAGAAATTACTAAAAAAGGATACCCAGCCAGCGAACAGTTGATTCGTGAGCAAATTTCTCAAAAGAAACCAATGATTGAGCAAATGAGATTATTTAAAGATGCTGAACTAAATAAACAGGAAGCTATAAATCATTTACTTGAAGAAGGGTATCAATACGATCCATTAAAGGTAGCATCAAAACTTGAGCAAAGAATTAAAGACATTCCAATATCAAGCAAATCTTCAGAAGCAATAAAAGCAGAATTAAACAGTCATGTCAATTTTTATAAAAATGCTTTTAAGGATGAAAATGAAAATATCATTCCTATGGACGGAAATCAGGTATCAAAACTAATAAAAGATTTTCAAGACATGGCAACAAAATCTTATAAAGAAGGAACTTCTCCAGAAATAACAAAAATTTACAGAGAGATTGCAGCAGACTTACGCAAAGAAGTTGGTCAAGATGTCCCTGGATTTGATAAGTATATGAGAGAAGCTGAACGATTAGTAAATAGAGGAAAGTTTATAAAAAAATCAGTAGGAGAACCAAACTCTGGAATAAACTGGGAAACTGCATCCGAACAAGAAATTGCTGGATCTCCAGTATCTGAATCTAAATTGCAATCTTTATTATTTGATCGTAGCAATAAAAAAGTTGGTATGTCTATGGAAAGAGATAGAAACCTGCAAAGACTTAATACTATCCTTCCGCAAGGTGGGAAAGTAACTCCAGAAGATTTACTTAGAGTTGAGGGCAGAAAGCTAATGGAAAGTCCAAAAGATGTAGGTACTGGTTCTGCACCAATGCTCACAGGAGCTCCAGGTGGAATGTTGATAAGTGCATTAGCTAAAAGTCAAGGAGTAGATCATTTTACAGCCAATGCACTAGGGGTTGCAGGTGGAGTTTATCTTGGTCAGCAAATTAGACAAGAAGGTCCTAGGCACGCTACAAATATTTACATGAATATTCAAAGAGCAGAAGAAGCAGCTAAAAAATTTGCATCAAATTCTTCTAGTTTAGTCGAAAAAATGATAGGAACAAAATATCAAAAAATTTTAGCAGATGCTTTAAAAAATGGAGCAAAATCTTTTGCTTCTACAGTATTTACGTTGAAAAGTACAGACCCAGAATTTAGACAGCAATATAACGAAGCAAATGGGCTGG
>Ga0070749_10000334_pt1 | contig 31436 bp, 8 predicted proteins | sample VirMetDEL_Nov_18_FD_75180 | JGI IMG/M metagenome (GOLD analysis project Ga0070749, IMG submission 75180) | Aqueous microbial communities from the Delaware River and Bay under freshwater to marine salinity gradient to study organic matter... | ecosystem: Environmental > Aquatic > Marine > Coastal...
AAATTAAAAAATAATGGCACCAGCTAAAGGAAAATCAAGCGGTAAAAGTTCTATAGGAGTTTCTATTAAGAAAGCTAAACCTAAAGTAAGACGTAAAGGAATTGTTTCTAAGAAGAAAAGTTCTGGTCTTAAGACTTCTAAGAACTACAAGAAACGCTATCGTGGTCAAGGTCGTAAGTGATCTTAACCTTAAAAATTAACTTGACTTTTACAATTTTTAATATATCTTTGTAATAATACAGAGAGTTAAACTTCTATTAACTCAACCTAACTTTAAAAGTTATGGCTAAAAAATCCCCCAAAAATAAGTTTAAAACTCCTGCAAAAAAGAAATTGCAGTATGGAGATGTATACGATCCTTATGGATTTGGTTACACAGATCCTAAAATGTATAATTCTCCTATAGCTTATGGTAAAGTAAATCCTCCAAATTTTTCAAATTTAAAATCTAGAGGACTTAATATTTCTCCAATTTCTGGTGTTGGGGAAAAAGAACTTTTTCCGTATGGTATGGGAAGTCTCTCATCTGGTTATAAAATTCCTAATAGAAATCCCACTAACAGAATACCTAAGTTTCCGTCAGATGCTAACACTTCTACTCCAAAAATGGGAGAAGAAGAATTTAATTGGGTTAATGCTGAAACTGGAGTTCCTACTCCTGGTACAATTACAGAGACTACGAAGACTACTAGAGCTAAGAAAAAAACAACTGCACCAGTAGGAACAACCTCTGGAGTAACTCCAACAACTACAACTCCTGCAACTTCTAAAACTCCTATAGTTCCAACTCCTTGGGGTATAGGAAGTACTAATACTTCAACTGGAACTGTAACTCCTCCTGCAGCTACAACTCCAGCTGCTCCTGTAACTACATCAGCCCCAGTAAATACAATCACACCTGCTCGTCCTGATATGACAGGAATAACGGGAAAAGGGCTAACGGTGCAACCTTTACCTCAATCAGAAGGCCCTACAGGTCCCATTAGAATTTACACTCCTCAAGAAAGAGCTCAGATGGATAGATATGCTAAGATGTCTCCAGAAGAGAAACAAAGAGAGAGGGATAAGTATAATGGTCTTGCAGTCAAGCCTACTCCTTTTGACTATCGTCCTGTAGAAACACAAGGATATCCAGAAATACGGGGAAGAGAAACAGGTCCACAATCATCTGTTTTAAATCAACAACAAACCTTAGAAGCTGGAGAAGCACAGTCTGGTACTCCTCAAGCAGTAAAACAAGCTCAAGAACTTAGTAGAAAAGCAGAACCAGAAAAGTCAAGAGAGAAAGCAAGAAATCCTTTTGAGAACATTAAATGGAATGAAGCAGTACAAACAGGACTATATGGCGTTAATGCTTTCTTAAGAAAGAATGATGCTATAAGAGAAGAAGAAGAAGCAGCAAAAAGATTTAGAAACGTATTTACACAAAAACCTATATACGATTATAACTACCTCTACGGACCAGACTCTAGTGGAGGCACACAATATCAAAGTATGATTATGGCAAAAGAAGGCGCACAAATACGCAAAGGAACTTCTCCCGATATTACAGATGTAGAAGTAGAAGGCGGAGAATTTATACAACTACCTGATTTATCTACTCAACATGTTCAGGGACCTTCTCACGCAAAAGGAGGAGTACACACTAATCTTCCAGAAGGTGCAAGAGTATTTTCTGACTTTTTAAAACCTGCAGGTAGTAAAAAAACTTATGCTCAACTAGCTAAAAAGTATGATACCCAAAAATGGAAAGACATTTTAGAAAATCCTTATTCTAGTGAGATAGATAGAAATACAGCAAAACTTATCTTTGATAGGTATGAAAGGGTTTTAGGTGAACTCTTTAATGACCAACAGTTACAAAATGGTAACTCTGATGGAACTGATCAAGCTATGGATGATATGGGCGGTATTGATATTCAAAGAACAGCTCAAGAGGGTATGATTTATGAAAGCCCTGCAGACCTAGAAGGATATATACAATCAGATCTTAATCAAATTCTTCCTCCTGTTTATTTAGAAGAACCAGATTACGAGCAAGATATGGAGATCGAACCTGAAGCTAATTATGAAGAAGGAGGTCTATATCTTGGAGGAGTTGCAGAATTTTATGGAGGAGGATATTTTATGGATGGAGGACAGTTTCCTATGATGGGAGATAATGCTTCTACTTTTTATAACGGTGTAATGCCTGATCCTTCAATTTTTAATAACACCACAACTACTCAAGGTTCTCCTGCATTTGGACAAGCTGGTATGCAAAAAACAGCAGCTACTGCAACTGCTGCTGAAACTCCTATAGAAACAGCCAAAGAACTAATTGAGAAAATTAAAAATAATCCAGAGCTTGCTAAAGCTGTATTTAATTATTACAGAAAAGATTTTAAAAATGAAAGCGTTTCTCTTGAAGATCTTTTAAATAGTTTTGGAGAAGTTACTGATAATATTTATCAAATTCGTAGTAAAGCCTCTGAAGCTGAACTAAGAGATATAGATCTTGATAAAGGCACTAAAAATAGTAAATATAAAGAACTAGCTAAGAAATACGGAGTATCTCCTATAACTGATGAAAATAAAATTAAAAAGTTTCAACAAGTTTATAGAAGTTTAGCTAAACTTCAAGAGGATCCTTTATTTAAAAAAGATCTTGAAACTTATGAATTAACTCCTATAGGTGTAGACGATACTAAGTGGCAAGGTTCACTTTATAGTGGAAAAGGTATTTCTTTAGCTGATTCTTGGTTTGGTAATACTACCTTAGGACAACTTTTAAGAAGAAAACAACTTCCGCCTACAACTCCTGCACCTGGACCTGTTATCCCCGAAGAGTCTAAACCAGGAAATGTAATGAAGCCTGTATCTCCAGTAGGACAAACTATGAGTACTATGGGAAGGTTTCCTGCTTATCAAGCTATTCCAAATGCAATGGGATATTTAGCTGGTTTAAATCCTTATAGTTATTATACACCAGATTTTAAGCCTGCTTACATAGCACCCCCTACTTTGAATATTGATCCTGAACTTCAATCTATAGATGATACAGTTTATGCTATGATGGGACAAACTACAGGCAACCCCTCAGTAGATAGTTCTAGGGATACTGCTTTGTTTAATCAAGCTCTTCAAGCAAAACAACAAGCTTTTGCTAGAAAGCAAAATTATGACGCTAATGCTCGTGGTGAAGCAGATAAATTTAATGCTCTATCCGCAGCTGAAGCTAATAATAAAAATGTACTTGCTGCAGCTCAGATTAAAAATGAGTATATGGCAACATCTCAAGACTTAGCAGAAGCAGAAAGACTTGGAGCTATATTTAACCTAACTGATAAGTATGGTAAATACCAACAAGACGAATACTTAAAAATGCTTTACTTTGATAGTCTTGTTCCTAACTACTACTATAATGGTTTAGATCCTAGAAATCCTATAAAACTAGATCCTAGAGCTTCTAGGAGTTTTGAAAAAAGCTCAGTCCTTCCTACAACCACAACTACTACAACTACTACTTAAAACCAAATAACTAAGTATTATGGCAATATCTCATAAACACCAACTTTATAAATACCCTGACTACATCAGCCCTCTTCCGGCTGATGAGTTAGTTAAAGTGGCTTTAAAGAAACAATCTCTTTATGATGAAGGTGTTGGAAAAATTGACAAACGTATTGAGGAATTAAATCAATACGGTCTCTCTATTCGTAAAGCTCAAGATCAAGAATACTTCAACAGGGAGATGAACAAATTCATTAATGCTGTTAATGAGAGCTCTGCAAAAACTGACTTTTCTAATATGGCTAATGTTCGAAACATTCTTTCTATTGGTAAGCCTTTAGAGAATGATGCAAACATTATTAACGCTATTCAAGGAAGTGCAGAAATCACAAGAAGGCAAAAAATGTTAGCTTCTTTAAAACCCGAAGAAAGAGCAGCAGCTAATGATTTTGATTTTATGAAGGATGCTTATGATTATTTATCTGATGGTAAAGTAGGAAGCAAGATAAGTAATGCAGGAAGATCATATACTCCCTATAGGGATCTTTCTAAAAAATTTACAGAAGTTTTTTCTAAAATAAAACCAAGCACAATAAGCGTTCCTACAATGTCTCCTGATGGTAAGTGGATTATTCAAACTAAAACAGAAGGAGTAGATGCTGCAAAACTAAGAGAAGCTTTTGAAGCAACACTAGATGAAGCTGATAAAAACCAGCTTAGAATTGACACCCGTTATGATATGCACGCAAGAGGCAAAGACAATATAATTCAAGAATACAAAGCTACTAACGAATACTACTCTGCTCAAACTTCTCAAGCTATTGAATCAAGTAAACTAGAACTAGATAAACTTAACTCTCGTTATGCTCGAGTGAAGGACCCTGCTACTTTACAAAATATAGAAGAAGCTAAAAAACGTATTAACGAACTAGAAATTAGAAGAAATATCTTTGCTAACAATGCTACTAAAACAGTTGATCAGATTAGTGAAGAAGAAATAGTAGGATTTCATAAAAACCAATTTATAAGCAATCTTGCTAATGCTTATGCTTATAAGTCTCAAGAGACTACAATAAAAGAAGATCCATATCATATGGAACAAGTTAAATTCTCTCATGACATAGCTTTGAAGAACATTGATAAGATGAATGCAATTGAAGCTGAAGAAAGAAAGATGATTAATGAACGCTTTAAAGATATGAGGTTTGTTACTTCTGGTTCAGGGTTTACTAGTTTATTTGCTCCTATGCTTCCTGGTAAAGGAGAGGCTTCTGCTTACTTAACTAAAATTACTAGCGATGCTGGAAAAAATTATCTTGTTGATCCAAAACAAGTTGCACGTTGGGAACAAGTTCAGGAAAAATACGATAGAGCAACCACTCCTTTAGCTAAAATGATTCATCTTAGAGAATTGCTTCAACTTAGATATGATTCTCCAGCATTGTTAGAACAGAGCGAAGACTTTAATAAAAAATCAGCTAACTTTGAGGAACTAATTAAACAAGCTAAAGATGCAGGCAATACTAAGAAAGTAAAAGAATTAGAAGATCAACAAGCTAAATATGCTAGTAATATTATTTTGCAAACGCAAAAAGAAAAAGACCGTTTGTATGAAAACTTGGGAGACTTGATAACTAGTTACAAAGAAATACAAAAGTATTCGGACAATCCTTACGCTAAGATTCGACTAGTATTTCCTGGCAGTCGTCAAGTTGAAGAGCTTTCTATAAATGACTTTTTAACCAGACCACTAGACCAACTTATGCAATATGCTGGTAAAGTAGAATTGTATGATGGTACTGTAAAGCAAAAACTAGAAAGCATAACTACTATGAATAACTTATTTAAAGAGTACGGTGAAGGTAAACCAAGTGTGGTTCAACCTGGTACCGATTTTAAATCTTTCTTAGAAAGTCAAAGGGGTGGACTTCCTGGCTTATTTGAGTATCAAGCTCCTTAATAAATAAAAATAAACTATGCCATCGTCACTAAGAGAACTTTATAGTTTAAAGCAAGCAGAGAGTCCTGAAGAATTAAGTGCAATAAGCAGATCTTTATATGAAAGAGATTATCTTGTAGGAAGTTTAACAGGTGCTCGTGTAGATTCTGGAGGATTAAGAAATTACCTTTTAGGAATAACTAAAACTCCTCAAGACATTAGTTATGAAACAGCTCCTCCTTTGCCTGTTGTTAATGCTAAAACATTATCCGACGACTTAACAAGTCTTTTAAATATGGGTAATGAGTTAGAAAGAAAACAACAAACAGAAGATCCCGAAGAAATAATAAAACTTAAAAGTGCAATTTCAGGCTCTGTAAAAGAGTATGAACCTCTACTTAATAAACTTGATGATGGTACTATTACTCCAGAAGAATTAGACAAACTTAATGTTTGGGTTAGAAATTTAGAAAATCCAGTAGGAGCATTAAGAAGTGCCGCAACATTTGTTTCAAGATTGTCCCCATCTAACTGGCTTCATAGTGCATTTGGTGTTGAAGGACTTTCAGATGAAATAGAGTATAATGATAATTTACAAAGTACTTTTCAAGACGCTAAAGATAAACTACTTACTAAAATAGCTCAAAAAGGAAGTTGGGTTCAAGGCAAAAAAGCAATAGCTCAAGAAGCTGCGCAACGCCAAGACATGAATCTTTATAACGATTACGACTATTTAGTTGACTTTAATAGCAGTTTTAAACCTGACAAAATTAATGTAAACAAGTTTGCTGATATACAAAATAAACAGTTTACAATGGCTTTGCAAGATCCAAATTCTGCATATTATAATAAGCCAGAAACTCTTTTTAAAGGTAAAAGAACTTTTCTTTCGGAAAATCCTTTTCTTCAGAATATAGTTTCTTCTGCTTTAGAAGCAGGAACTATAGACCCTGGTACTGAATTGTTTAAAGTAGCAAACTCTGAAGAAATTAGAAAAGGAGTTAAAGACCCTACTCAATTTTATAAAAGTGTTTTAGGGGAATCAGCTACTGAAGATCTTGGGAACATTGAAAAAGGTTTAAATGTTCATAAGAAATTTTTAGAAGATGCCCTTCAAAAGAAGGCTGCATACTTTGTAAAAGTTTACGAAAAAGCAGCTAAAGAAAATGATGAACAACTTCAGAATGTTGCTAAGAATGGTATAGAAAAAATACAACTGTGGTTTAAAAATAATAACCCAGATGTTAAAGTTGAAAATGGATTTTTAAACACAGTCTCTAGAACTGCAAAGACTTTTGGTAGAGCTGCTGCTTCTGCTACTAAATCAACTATTAACTTTATTAATCCTTTTTCTTCTAGAACTGATATAGATCGTTTTGTAGAGATGGGGGAAACCCCGATAGCAATTCCTTTAGATATTAATTCTGATGGAAAAACTAATAACCTTGACCTTGATTATTATGGTAATCCTGTTTTTAGTGATAGGTTTCATTACAGAGGACAAGACGGAGAATGGAAAACTAACTGGGCTGGATTACCTGAAGTATCTTCTAGAGTAATTGGTCAAATGGTTCCTACTCTTATAGCTTCTGCTTTAACTGAAGGAGCTGCTATGGCTCTTCTTCCAGAAGCTGCTGTAGGAGTAGAGGGAATTACAGCTGCAGCTAATCTAACCAGAGTACAAAGAACTGCACAGGCTTTATCTGATATTAATAAGTTTAAAGTTTTAGGTCAAGAGTTAAGAATACTAGATAGGGTAGGTACTTTTGCAACTGTTACTGCTTCTACCTATGATATGATGGTAGACGAAGAGTTAATGTACACAAAAGACATTAACACTGCCAAAAGCCGAGGACTTGGAAGAGCCACTATAGAAGGAATGACCGAAATGATTGGCGTTCCTGTGTTTGGTATATTTAGAACAGGAAAGTTTGGTATAGGTATGAGTGAGTCTGTACAAAGACTTGCTAATGCTACTCTTCCTGGAGCTTTAACTAAAACTGAAAGACTTGCTGTTGCTTTAGCTGGAATGGGAACAGTAGGCAAAAGAGTTTTAGGACAAAGTATAGCTGAATCTTCCGAAGAAATAGTTGCTGACTTAGGTAACTATATGATGACCTCTTATATTAAGAGTGCAGACAAAGGTTATCTAAGAGAAGACGAACTTTCAGAACAAAGTTTAAAAAATACATTTAGTGAAGCATTTTTTAGTATGCTTCCTTTTACTGGAGTTACTAATGCTGTTCAATCTGTTTCAGAATTTAAGAAAGGAAACAGACTTGGTGCTGCTCAGTGGAGTATAGCTAATAATCCAGATCAAGCTATTTCCTATATTAAGTCACAACAAGAAAGTGGCAAGATAGACGCAAAAGAAGCTCAGCGTAGAGTTAACGAAGTTAACAAACTAACTGGTATCCTAAACTCTATGGAGGATATTGGTAATGTTAAAGATTTAAGAACTCTTCTTGATGACCATGATGCCCAAAGAAGATACTTTAACCAAATGGTTTACCGGGCTAACTTGTCTGAGATAGATTATGATTCTTTAACAGAAGAACAAAAAATACAACTAAACCGATATACTGTACTTGATAGACTTGGCGAAAAAGGTAAGAAAGCTTTAGCAGCTTTAGAAGAAAAGAAAAAAGCTTTAACTGATGAAGAACTTTCTGAACTTACTGCCTTAAAAGCTAAGTCTAAAAAAACCGAAGAAGAGACTAAAAGATTTGAAGAGTTAAGTGGAAGAGGACAACTATCAGTACTAGAACAAGCTGAATATAAACTTTATTCTGATTTATCAAAATTAAGACTTGTAGATAGAACTTCTCTTAAAGAAAAAGATTACAAAGCTTTTGTAGATGCAGGAATAATAAAGCAAGAAGATCTTCAACCTAAAGTTGATGACCTTAATAAACAGATTCAAGAGGCAGATGCTTCTCTATACAAATACAAAGAACTAGCTTCTAAGTATGAGAACATGTCTAAAGAGGATAAGGATGCTTTGATTACTAATCTTTTTGAAGATGTTTATACAGATGTAAGAAACAGTAACTCTGCTACTCAATTACAAAGTTTAACTAAATCTACTAAAAACCAACTCAAAGTATTAGCTGGCTTTAATAGTTTAAATCCTCTTGACTATAACTTAAGGGAGAAACTTGCCCAAGTAGCTGAAGAAAGATTTGCGGAACTTGTTACTGTAAATGAAAATGGAGTAACTAACCTAGCTCAACAACTCATAGATGAAGATCTTTCTCAAGCTACCGTAGCTGATATTCAAGGCAAACTTAGTTTCTTAGATAGAGAATCTACTGCTGGATATGTAGATAACAAAACAGCTCAAGAGTTAGAACAAGAGTATCTAGAAAGACTAGACAATGAAATTACTCTCTTCAATCAAGCTACTGAGGAAGAGAAGATAGAAAAACTTATTACTCACTTTGAAGCTGCTCCTGTTGAACATAAATTTGAGTTAGAAACTCTTCGTAATGATTGGACTGTACTTAAAGACGGACAGCCTTTTATTGCTGACATTGACGAAGACTTATTTAATAAGGCTCAGACTGTTTACTTTGCAAGACGTCAAGCTAACAGAGCAGCTGGTAATGTAGATGCTTCTGTTTCTGCTACTCCTCCTGGAGCAACTGATATAAGTGCTCCTGTAGGTCCTGGTGTAGAAGCTGAAACTTCTGGAGAAGCTTATGATCAAACTAGTAGTGTATATAATGAAGATTTTGAAAAGACTCAAGAATCTGCTGCTCAAGATAAAACAGCTAAGCTTGCACAAAATTTTCTAAACTATCACGAAGGCAAAGGCTATAAAAAAAGTTTACAAAATTACGCAACTACACTTGCTGCTACTTTTGCTGAATCTGTTAACACAAAAACAAAGAAAGGTTTAAGTGTAAGACCTGACAAAGAAATCCACAAAAAAATAGTAGCTATTCTTCAAAATATCCTTTTAGGAAAAACTACTCTTTTAAATGGTCTTGCAGCTCTTAAAGTAGAAATGGATAAATCTATTCCAGCTACTACTGAAAAGAATAAAGGTTACAGAAGTCTTGTTAATGACTTTGCTTATATAGCAGATGGTGTTAAGAGTAAGCTTGAAAACTTAGGAATGTTTGATGAGGAAGAAATTAATCCCGAAGACCTAGACGAAGAAGACGAGTACGTTTCTGTTTTTGGAGATGAGGATACTACTCCTGTAAATGAAACTCCTGACATAAAACTAAAAGAAGCAGAACTTGAAAAACAGTTAGCTCAGGTTCAATCTTGGACAAACCCCTTAAGGACTGCTGCTTTTGATACCGATAATAACATTCCTTCTCAAGATCCTGCTAGGGTAAGAAACGCTGCAATACTTGAAAGGGTACAAAAAAATCCTACACCTTTAAGACAGGTTCAAGTAAGCTCTAGAGAATTTTTCTATAAACAAATCTTAGGAGTTCGCTACAATGAATTTGTAGAAAGACTTAAAGAAGCTATTGCTAAAAAAGATACAAGTGAGGAAACACTTGAAGAGCTTCAAGACTTTTTTGGAGGCGACTTTTTTGCAGTTCTTCCTACAGTTACCGGAACTCCTGAATTAATTTATTTAATTGAAAACGAAGGTAAAGGTCTTCTTACTGAACCTACCGCTATTGTAACTTTTACAATAAACGGAGAAGTAGAGATGTTTGATTTTAATGGAAAGAATTATCCTTTCTATGCAAATCTTACTGCTGCTAAAAAACAAGAAGAAGCTGTTAGAGATTCTAAAGGATTACAAGGTAACGAAGTACCTACAGTGGTTCAAGACTTTGAAAGAGAAAATCCTGAAGAATTTAGAGAGATGGTTCAATCTGGTCTTGATCTACTTAATAACCTAAGACAAGAAGTCACTACTGATGTAAATAAAAAAGTAGTAGTAGACTTAGCTAGGATTACTAGAGGAAATCGTCCAGGTACAGAAATTAAAGTTCTTGAAGAAGTAGAGCAACCTATTGATGAAATTACTTTCAAAAGCAAAGAAGTAGAAAACAACGGTCTTGCTTATCCTGGTAATATAGGTTCTGGTGTAGCAATCATTGAGGGCGAACCTCATTTACTCTTTAACCGATTTGTAGAAGAGGTTGGAGGTAAAGCAGAAATTGCTGCATTGGCTGAGTTAATTTATAATGCTCAAACTAGAGAACAGTTCTTTGAAGAACCTAAAGACCTTATTGATTACATTGCAAACCATTATAATATTTTCCAAGCTGGAGGTAGAAAACTAGAATTCTCTTTGAAGAAGGGACAACTAGAAGTATTTTCTGTTGAGATTAAAAAAGGTAAACCTAAGAAGTTTACTAAGCTTGAAACAGCCCAGGACTTTATTGACTTCATGTCTAGAACAGATACTCCTGGTATTCGATACAATGTAAGCAAGAATGCTGTTGGTAGTACAACAGTAATGTTTACTAGTCAAGAATCTTTAGATCAAGAAGGCAATACTTATATTGAAGTTATTCCTACTGAAATGAGTTATGAAGACTTTGTTAGAAAGACTCACAAAGTTTTAATTTCTCAAGACAAAGTTGCTAGAAACAAACAAGTAGTACTTGATGAGCAAAGTGTTCGCAGTCAAATTCAACCTAAAACTGCTCCAGTTACTGCTCCTACTCCTGCTTCTCCTGTAGTAACAGGAAGTGCTCCTGCTTCTACTACATTACGTGTAGAAGAAGTACAAGAAGCATTAAGTCCTTTAAGTGATAAAACTTTTGCGGTTAATCCTGAAAACAAAGATACTTACATTGAAGTAGACGAAGCAGGAAATAAAGTAGAAGGTAGTCCTGTTTATAAGAGAGTATCTACTCTTAAAAAACCATTTGACGGTCCAGTAACCGATGCTGCTGATAGGGGTACTATTATTGACTCTATGTTAAGAGGGTACTTAGAAGCTTTGATGTCTGGTGGAACTCTTACTTTAGCTGAGCTAAAAGAAATCTATTATAACCATCCTTTAAAAGAACAAGTAAAAGAGTTTTCAGAAACTATGTTAGAAGACCTCTTTAACATCTTTACCGAGATGGGAGCTAACGTAGATTTCCAACAATTGATTCCTTCGGTTCCTACTTTGTGGGGTACAATAAATGGCGAGAACTTTGCAGGAACAATAGACATTCTAGGTATAACTAGTAAAGGTACTTTGTTTATTATAGATCTTAAAACTTCTTCTCAAAACAGAGCAAGTGCTTATGCTCCTAACGGAGTAGATAAGTATGATCTTAAAGGACAAGACTCTGTACAATTGTCTGCTTATGCAGAACTATTAAGACAACGTACCGGTATTCAAGTTGATAAGATTGTTATATTCCCTATTCAAGTAAACAAGACTTATACTTCTGCTACTTTAAATAAAAATACAGATGGTAGTTTTGGTCTTGAAGTAAAGATTGACAGAGCTATCTTTCCTGAGACTGCAAAACAAGAAGCTCAACCTGAAGCAAAAGCTACTAGAGTATATGATAGACTAGTTGATGATAGAATAGCTATTGATTATGATTCTGTAGTCTATGATCCAACTGTAGCAGGAAACAAAAGAACTGTTAGTGGAACATCAAATATTATTGATTACGCAGGTAGAAAAATTGTTGTAATAAATGTAGATGGTAGAAATATTCCTTTCTACTTAAGTACTGGTAGTGGAGGAAAAGTAGATGTAACTTCTGGTAAATGGTATCCTATATTTGGAATATCAGAAAGCGGTTGGTTAAATAAACTTTCTGGCAAAGAAATTAACAACTATTACGGTAGTGAAGTACTAAGAGGAATTGCTGAGGCTTTAGATCGCAAGATAGGAGATATCAGAGAAGACGATAGTATTCCAAAGGTAGGAGTAAAAGGAAGACACTTTGATATCATCAATAAAGATCTTACACCTACAGAAAACGAATTATCTACAACAAGAACTACAGTTGAAAAGAATATAAAAGAAACTGTTGATTTTCTTGAAAAAAGAAAACCAGCTCCTATTGCTGAAACTAAACCTACAGTTCAGCCTACTGTTCAACCTGCAGCTAAACCTCCTGTAGTAGGCAAACCTACTTTAACTTTCCCTGAGAAGTTAAGAGTTGGAGAAGTTGTACAAAAGTACAACGCTATAATGAAAGCTTATTGGGAAAACCTTCCAGAGGAAAACAAAGGAAAAGTTGTAACTGATAAGAATGGTATTGTAGGTTACTACTACAAATACCCTAGCGGTAGAGAAGCTAGATTAACTATTTCTGTAGTTAAAGTTCCACCTAAAGCTAGTAGTAAAGAAATAACAATTTCATTTGGAGAAGATAATGTTTCTAAAATTCTAGCCGGAACAAAAGGAACTACTTTAAGAAGTAAACAAGAAGCTGATAAAATTGGTATTCCTGTTGGTGAAAAAGCTATTGTAACAATTGGAGGTCAGAAATTTGTTGTAACAAATATGGGTGAAAAGATGGCTTCTAGTCCTGGCTTAGCAGCTCAATATGCTGGACAAGGTTATGAAGACTTACCTACTTCTCCTACAGAAACAAACAAACAAAAAGTAACTATAGGAAATACTGTTTATTACGCTAAGTATAAACAAACAGTAGACTTTCTTGAAGGCAGACAGCCTCTTTATTTTTATTTAATAGAGCCTATAAAGTCTCGCACTGTCAATTTAAACACTTATCTTCAAGACCACTTTCCGGCAATCCTAGAGGATGAAAGAGGTGGTAAAGAACTTAGTGAGGAATCTCCTGTAGAATTAAACTTGATTGATTTACAAAACGCAGAAATGGTTCTTTACCTTACTGAAGAAGAAGCAAAGAATTATGGAAAGTCTACCGCTATTAGAAACCCTCTTCCTAAAGAAGTAGTAGAGAATGCGAAACCTTCAGATTTTATCTCTGCTTTTATTTCTAGTTTAACTGGTACTCCTGTTAACTCTGTATCTGTAAATACTCCTCCTAGTGTTGATAACCAAAAAGATGCAGTTGGTCAAAACATTCAAAATGCACAAGAAGAAGGACCTGTTAGTTTCTTTGAGAAAGCTTTGAATGAAAAAACAACTGTTGAACAAACACCTGTTGAGAATCCTTTTGTTGAAGATGCTTTTGATGAGAACGAAACTAAACAAGGAGAAGAAGCTCAAAAGAATTGTAAAGGTGCTGGTAAAAACATTAAGTCTAAGTTTGGTAAACCCAAAAAGTAAACCAGCAAAACTTATCAAACTGTATTAAACTGTACTAAACTGTAACAAACAATAAATAATAAACTATATTTGTATTATGATTTGTCCTAATCTATCTGATCCCGTAATAAGAAGAGATTTTAATGAACTTAAAACAGCTTTACGCGAACCTATTGCTTACTATATTTGGGATAAGAATAAAGGGTATCACGTAGATAAAAATTCTGACGGTACACCATCTGAACTATTTCAAGAATTAGAAAAAAATTTAGGAGATAGAAACAGAGCTATCAAGTCTATAGCTTTAACCTTTTCAAACAAGTATAAAAACTTTACTCCTGTTGAAACAGAAACAGCAATAGAAAAAGAAATAGTTGAAAGTTTAGAACCCTCTGCCCAGGAACAGATAAAAAAGAAAAAAGGCAAAGCAAAAAAAGAAGCTACTAAAAAAACTGTTACAGCTGTATTTAATAAAATAGACCAAGTACTTGAAGAAGTAGGAGAGCCTGTTGTATCAGAAGTGGAACAGACTCCAGAAGAAGTTGCAGTTGAAATAGCAAGAAACCCCGAAGAAGCTGTTGAGTCTGTTATCTCTCAAACCGTAGAACAAGAAGTAACTACAGAAGAAGATAGAAAAGAGCTTGAGACTGTACATGGAGGTAAAGCTGCTTTTACTAAAAAGATAAAAGAACTTATTGGTAAAGGTACACAAAAAGCTCTTACCGCAGCTGCAAAGACTAAAGGAATATTAGGCAGAGTTCTTTCTAAAGTTTTAAGTAAACTTAGAAAAGCTCTTCTTATTCTTGCACTCTCTGGAACTTTTTCAGGAACAGTTTTATCTTTTTCTCCTAAGACTCTTAATTTTTCTTTAAACAACTTAGTAGACAATTCAACAAGTGTTCTTCCTCAAGATTGGAAACAATCTGCCACTAGACAGTTTGTTAAGTGGGGAATGTACGATGTAAGCCAAAAAGAAGCTGTTGCTGTATATAAAGAAACAAAACAAAAAGCACCAGTTAAAGATACTGTTACTGAGTTTACCGAAGTAGTAGGAACTGTAAAGGATGAGTTATCTAATAATCCTACGGATTCTTTAGTAATGATAAGGAACCAGTTTGACAATGCAAAAGGTTATACTTATCTAGCTGGTCCTATGAAGTCTAGAACTCCTCAAGGCTATAGTGTTCCCAATGCAGTAGGAGTAGCTCACTTTCTTATTCTAGATGACCAAGGGGTTGACTTAAGTGGATTTACAAGTGATGCAGAGTTAAAAGCTGCTTCTGATCTTTTCAAGAAAAGAATTGGACAAGACATTAAACCTACGGATTATATTCCGACCTTTACAAGAAACGAAAAGGGTGTCACTTTAAAATATAAAAAAGCTTCTGAGATAACTCCTAAAGATATAGTTTTAACTAAACTTATTAACCATAACTTTACTAAGATTAATTTTAACTCTGAAGCTAGTGCTGCTCCTTTTGGTTTTTCAAACAATTTTAAAACCTTAACAAATGAAGATGGGCAAGCACTACCTTCCTTTCTTTTTTCTGTAGGAGGTAAAAATAAATATGGTAGGTTTTCTGGAGGATCTGTAGTTTTTATTTTCCAGGATAATTTTGGAAACACTATTGTTAGAGACTTTACAGGAAGTCTTGAAATGATAGAAAAAGAAGGCAACGCTATAGTTCAACAATATAAAATAAAACCTGAAAATCTTACTGTAGGTGTTTTTGATGCAGCTAGTTATGTAGGAAAACCAAAAGCTAAACAAGGAGAAATTAAAACAACTCAGTATTCTGGGTATAATGCTGTACAAAAAAATTCTGGAGGAGCTCTTATTATTCCTCGTAGTATTCCTTCTCCCAATAAAAACTTATTGTTTCTTCCTTTGCTTGCTTTAGTAGCTAGATCCCGTAGAAGAAATCAACCTATCTATCAACAAGACTTAGATAGGATTAAAGAAGAAAGAAACAAAATTCTAGAAGCTATGGGAGAATTTAAAGTTTCTCCTGAATATGAAAAGCTTTCTCAGTTTGTACAAGCCGGTAGTGTTAATGGAATTGACAAGTTAGTTAATGTCTATTTTAAATCAGCAGCTACTAAGAAGTTTCCTAACTATCTTAAACAAGTAACTGAAGAACAAAAGAAAGCCATTCGTAATGAAGTTTCTCAACAAAGAAAAGAAAGAAAGAAAAGAGAGTTAGATCCTAAAAAAGAAGCAGAAGCTCTCTTATGGTTTAAATCTGGAATAGGACAACATACTCCTCTTAAGAATTTTAGTCGAGTTCTTAATCAGTATGGCTTTGCTCATTGGACTAGAAATGCAATTACTTTGCACAAAGCCGGGGTTTACTCTGATCTTTATCATGAAGCTTGGCACGAGTTTACTCAAATGTATTTAACTCAAGCAGAGCGAGATGCTTTATATCAAGAAGTAAAAAATAAAATAGGCGATTATAAAGGTATGCCTTTTTCTTTAATGACTAGACAAGAAATTGAAGAATACCTGGCTGAAGGCTTTAGAGACTACGCTTATAACTATAAAGAAGCACCTGCTCCGGAACCAAAAAGTTTCCGAGACAATATTTATGAAAAGATTCTTAAGTTCTTAAACTGGCTTTTGAATCGTGAAAGTAAAATTAAACCAGAGTCTAAGGATCTTATTAAAGAAGCTTACGAAAAACTATACACTGGCAATTATGAAATGTCAGTATTAGGAGAAGCTGAATTTGAAAAATTATACTCAGGAGCAATTCTAGGAAACTACCAACCTGTTGAGACTTTAAACTGGGCAGAAGAAACAGAAGAAAGAATAGCTTCAGGTAATCTTACAAAGATCTCTATTCCTTTAACTGAAACTCAACTACAAGACGGTGTATACCAACTGTCTAATGGTACAACAGTTCGTTTGTTTTCTAGTTTTACAGAAAAATCAAGAGATTACAACATAGATGTTATTTCTACTTATGAAATAGAATCACATGTAGGTAGGGAAATGTTTAAAGCTTTTGATTATTTCTTTTTTCAAGCTTTAAGAAACAGACCAACAAAAACAACTCTAGCTGACTTGCTAGGTCCTCAAGGAGCAGAACTTCAAAAAGAAGTATACGCTTACATTCAAACTAACATGAATGTACTCTATGAGGAAATGAAAGACAACTATCTTAAGAAGTTAGAAAAAGATCCTGGCTTAGAATCTATCGAAAAGGATCAGTTCTTAAATATGTTTGTTGTCATGAACAACTTTGACTCTATCAAGAATATGCATTGGATTGAACTATCTAAAATTCTTGGCGAGTTTAAAGATGATGTATATGAGGTTGAAGGAGAAAGTAGAAACAGAGAGAACTGGGATTTAGATATAGCTGATATTAATCCTATTGACAATGCTGATCCTTTAATTTATACTTTAATAAAAGGCTTACCTTCTTATATTGAGTTTACTGAAGATCGTCTTGTTAACAGGGGAGTATATACAGGTTTACCGCAAACTGGTGACTTCAATCGTAACTGGAATATTCTTTTAGATACCTTAACTGGTTCTGGAAGTTACAATGTAATGATAGAAAGAGTTAAAGAGCTTTCTAAAAACTTTCCTCAGTTTTCTGTAATGTTAGAACAAATTCCTAACTCAGTAGAAGAAGCTAAAACTATTGAAGATTTAAGAATTGTTGCTGCTTTAACACAATCTATTGGTGTAGAGTTTATTCCTTTTGGTCTAGCTATTAAGCAAGCACAAAATGAAAAAGGAGAGCCTGGTTTCCAAACCAACGTACACGTTCTTTCAACTACTGCAGCTTATAAAATTCAAAACTACCTTGATACAGACTTTGAACATAATGAAGGTAGAGGTTATAGAAAACTTGTTAAACAAGAATATGCCTTAGATTTAAGACAAGCCTTAACAGATTTTGCTCCTACGTTTAATGCGTTAGTCTCAGGACAAACAAACTTGAATCTTCCAACAATGTTTGATTTCTTCAAAGATGTTTTTGGAATGGATCTTACTCCCTTAAAAGATGAACCCCGTGTTCAAGGCTTAGTAAATAGAGTAGGAAAAGAGTTGTTTAAACGAATGTACTTCCTTTCTGAGGAAGCACCTAATGACGCTGTGAGAAGACCTTTAGGGCTTTTAGGCAAACAATATAAAACCGAGTTTCTTGCTGAAAAAGAAAAGAAATACTTACCTGCTGATAAAGAAAAACAAAATAAATTCTTTAAAGCTGCAGGGTTCATTACCAACTTTAAAGATGAGTTAGATGAACTCTATAAGTTTTACGATAACTACTATAAGATTTTTGGAGATAAAGCATTCTTAAACCAAGAAAGAAATATCCAATACTCTGTAGTGCCTTATAATGAAATCTTTTACTTGATAGAAAAAGTCAATAAGGCAAAAACCAAAGATGAACTTGCAGCTGATGACCATGCAGCTCCTATAGTTACAAGCACATTCTCTAAATATTCTTATTGGATAAATAAAAAACTCTTTACTCCTGATGGAAAAAAGAGAAAAAATAGTCTTCAAAATCCTGCAAAACTTAACTATATTAACTGGGGTGGACCAACAGTTATTAAAGAAAGAGCTACAACAGGAAAAGGTAAAAAGTCTTCTAACCTTACAAACCAGGAAAAGTTTATAAACGACTTCTTATCATTCCACACTGGTAGGATGGTAGAGAATCTTCGTTTTGGTGAAAAGAATACTTCTATGGCTGTATACTTCTCTGGCGGAAGAGCTGACATGGTAAGTTTCCCCGAAGACACTTTTATGACTCCTGATGGTAGTTATTTAGGTTTAGACTTAGAAAGTCAGATATTGGAGTACTTGGCTTACGAACTTGACATGTACTTTAAGAACCCTGAAAGCGGAAAGCCTACATTTATTATTTTTAGCGAACTAATTTCTAAAGAACTTAAAGATCGTCTCATAGAAAAAGTAGGAGCAGTATATGATCCAAATGTAGGACTTGCTAAAGGAGGTATTGGTAAAATAAATAAAGCTAGACAAATTATATTTACTGGGAGTGAGAGAGATGCCATTATAAACGAAGTAAATGATTTCTTCCAAAAAGAAGTAGCAAGCGAATTAGTAAACTTAGCTTTTGCTATTCTTCCTAATGCTACTAGCTTGAGTGAAGAAGAAATAATGAAGTCTCTTATTAAAATAACTGCACAAGCTTTAGGAGATTCTTCAGTTGACACTCAATCTATGTTGGAAAGAAAAATGCTTTCTTACATAGCAAACTACTTTGTACATCAGATTGAGCTTACTCATAACTTTATTGCTAATCCTAGAAACTATCAGAAAACAAAAAACAATAACTTTAGAGAAGCATTCAAACGTTTTGGTCTTACATCTTCTCCTGCTAGACAACCTCGTATACAAAGGTCTTGGGTAAACAACTATAATAAAATTAAAGCTAGAGATCTTGAGGTCATGGCTTCTAAGTTTACTGGAACTTCTGAGAGAGAAGATTTAGGAAGATATAATGATAAGTTAAGACTTTCCGTTGTCGAAGATATTCATACCAACAAAAACAGTAAAGACTCTATTATTGGATATTACAAATATCAAATTATTCAAGAGCGAGAGATTCTAGGAAAGTCTAAGTTATCAGAAAAAGAACTAACTAAACTAGCAAACAAACGATACAAAGATTACACCGAACAAACTAAAGAAGCAGATGCACAAGCTTGGGGTAATCTAGACTTTATGCGTATGTACTTAGATAGTATACGCAGATGGACTCCGGCTCATGACGCTGCTTATGAATTTGAAAAAGAACTTTTAAGAAAGTTCTTAGCTTATAAAACTGAAAAGGATGTTCAGAAAAAAGCAGCTCTTCTTGCCGAAGTAAACAAGATGAGGTATGAAGCAAACTTTGCTCAATTCCCTTCTCTTAAGTTAGGACTTTATGGAAGTGCTATTGGATTCCCTGATTCTAAAACTGCTGGTAAATTCTCTGTACACACTCTTCTTCCCTCTGTAGTTATAGGTACTGACCTAGAAGATGTGTTGATGAATATGCTGACTGATCGTATAGACTTGGTTACTTTCCAATCTGGAAGTAAACTTGATTTTCCTGCTGAAGTAGGAAAATTGTACGATACGTCTAAACCAGAAATGACCATTAACCGATTAGGAGAAAATAACATTGCTACTTTCTCAATTGAATCTTTAAGAGAGCAGCAGTATATTGCTCCTAAGTTTAAAGGAGAATCTACTTTAGGTACTCAGTATGTTAAGTTGCTTTTTGGTGACTTCTACGATGCAGGAGAATTTTCTGATGATTTCCCTGCAGAACTAAAACCTCTTATTGAAAAAGCCCAGGCTGACTTCATTGAGAACTTAAATAAACTTATCAATGTAGAAAAAGAAAACTTAGCTTATGAGGCTGGTGTTACTTTAGTTGATGGAAGAGTAGCAGAGGTAGATAAAGAAGCCTTTTATAAGTGGCTTCAGAAACAAGGAGAAAAGCGAGACACTTACGAAGACTTTATCAGCTTTGCAAGAAATGCTTACTCTTACGACTTAGGATTAGATTCTATAGGGTTTAGAAACTTTGTTGAATCTATTCTTACTTCTTCTATTAACAAACGGATAATTACTCCAAAGATTAGCGGAGAACAATATATTCAAACTGCTTCTACTGGATATTCTAAACTACGTAAAAGATTTACTAATGCTACCGTAGAAGATTTGTTAGAGTATGGAACTAATGGTCTTAGGGATTACCGTATTGAAAACGGAATAGTTCAGCCTGCTGATTGTAAAATTGCTTTCAACTCTAAAAAGCACCAAGGTTTACTTAAGTTACAATGGAACGGAGAAGAAATAGGCACTATAGAAAATCTTAACAAAGCTCTTCTTGATGACGAATGGGTAAACCAACACAATGAAAAACTTATTTTAATTGGTGTACGTATTCCTACAACAGGATTTAACCTTATGGAATACCTAAGAGTTAGAGAGTTTCTTCCCGAGTCTGCAGGTTCTGTTATGATTGTTCCTCCTTCTATTGTAACTAAATCAGGTTCTGACTTTGACATTGATAAATTGTTTATGTATGAGCCTAATATTAATTCTGAGACCGGAGAATTAATTGACTCTCCTTTAGTTTCTAAAGCTGTTCATCAAAAACAACTTGATTACTATTACGATCAAATTAAAGAAATTAATAGTCAACTTGAAATAGTATCTGCTGAACTTGTTAGTTTGCCTGAATACCAAACTAAACAGGAATTAAAAGCTAAACTAGAAGAGTTAAAGTTTGCAGAACCTAAACTAAACTTATCTAATTTAAAAGGTAAAACTATTAACCTGGAAGAACTTCAGTCTCAAAACAATGTTAAGCAACAGATCACTGATATCTTAAGGCAGATTGCTAAGATAAAAGAAGGAAGCGAAAACATGTTAGGGCTTTACGAAAAGATAGAAGAACTTAAAGCTCTTAAATCTCAATGGTATATTTCCAGGGATATAGCAAAGGATGAAGTTAGAAACGGTATTGCTACTATCTATAATAATATTATTAAAACTTCAGTTACAGTACTACAACAGCCTGCTATCTATGAAGCTTTAAGTAAACCTAACAATAACGACATTCTTCTTCCTACGATTGAAAAATTCTATGATAAGTTTGGTAAAAGTATTGAAGCTCCTATAAGAGGAACTAATATGTACCTTCCTTCTGCTTCTACAACTATTCACGGAGATACTTTGGAAGCTAAGAAACCTTTGGGTATTGTTGCTAAGATGAATGCTTTGCACAAACTTTATCAGCAGACCGGTTTGAAGTGGGAATCTGATATATACAATGCTTACTATTTAGATTCTCAAAGAAAAGGAGGTAAACTTGTATTGGGTGCAAAATACAGCAAGTTACCTATGGATGGTAAAAAGGTTCTTGTTTCTGACTTGCTTACACAGTTTGTAAACGGTCACGTAGATATTGCAAATGCTGACTGGATTAACAGGATTCGTTCCGACAAACAGAGATCTCCTTTGTATATGCAGATGCTTATACAGGGAACATCTATCGAGAGTTCTATTATTATGTTGATGCAGCCAATTATGAACGAGTACTTTTCAAAAACAAAAAGTAACTTGTTTACAAAAATCTTGTTTCCAAAAGAAACAGATAAGAAGCGTGACATGATTTATGCAAACATGCTAAACAGCTTGGTAAAAGTTGTAGATCCTTCTTTGGCTGGACAGAATACTCAAGAAACTGTTTTAAAAATATTAAGCCCTGTAGGAGAGTATGTTGAGCTTCTTGGAAATATTACTTTTGAAAAAGCATTTGAAAGCTACCCTCCTTCTATTAAAGGTATTCAAGAAAAAGGATATAGTAAAGCTTTAAGAGAAAAGAATATTCCTTACTTGAAAACTCAATTGGCTTTCTTTGCTCAACTTTACGTTCTTGAAAAACAAAACGAAGCGTTGGTTAAACTTAACCAAAACGTAGACTTTAACACAATGAAGTATGGTACGCTTCAAAGTATCTATAATAACTATAAGTTCTTAACCGAAGGAGAGGTTGATGATGTTTCTATCTTTGAAATATTTGAACCCGAGTCTCTTAACAGAGTAATTAAAGAATCTATTCTTTCTCCTTTTAGTGTTGCGGATTTTGGAGTAGAGTTGTACTCAAGATTCTTTGAGATTACTGGACACCCTGCATACTTAAGAGCTTTACACAAACACTACGTAGAAGAAGGTAAAGACAACTTTGGCGAAGAGTTCTTAAGCCGTTATGTGAACAAGTTTACCAACGACTTCATCTTAAGTATATTCCAAAACACTCGAGTAGAAGATATGGAAGGTACTTACTTTGAGTTGTATCCTAAAGAATTGTTTAGGGCTGATGGTCTCCCTGCTTTGTTCCAAACTTTTAAGAACAGCAAGGATCCAGACATGGTAAAACTTTTCCAAACAAATAACTTCTTAAGGTATCTTAACTTTAGACAAATTCCTGACAGCCAGTATTACTCTCCAGTAATTTCTGTGGGTAATGCTTCTAAAGAAAGCAAAGATGACTTTACATCTCAACTCTTGTCTTTAAGAGATGCAAAGTTCTCTAATCTAGAATTAGAAGAAGAGTTTCAAAACTTCGTCTATAACCTAACTAGGGGTACATTAATACAAAAAGGTTTTATAACTAAGCTTAACACTATCCAACCTTTTATTTCTTATGAGTTCTTCTCAGATTTGTTAAACGATGCTTTAACTAATTTCCAAGCTACTTTGAATAATCCTCAAGCTTTTTCAAAATATTTTGATAAATTTGTAGAACAGTTTGATGCAGTTAACAGAGTAAACTTTAACTCTGTACCTGACTTCAAGAGTTATCCTATAGCGGGGGGAGTAGAAGTAGAATCACTGCTTGCTGAAAAAGAACCTACAAGACCTTTGGTTAAAACTTATCCTTATAAAAAGAATCCTACTAAAAAAGATTTGAAACGAAATCAAATTTGGGTATTTGGAAGTAACTTAGGTAAGTCTACGGGGGGAGTAACTACACATGGAGCTGGTGCAGCTAAACTAGCAGTTGAACAGTTTGGTGCTAAACCTGGACAAGCTCGTGGTAGACAAGGAAGATCTTTTGGTATAGTAACTAAGAAGTTCTGGGATATAGAAAGAAGTTCTACTAAACAAGATATTATTTCAGAAATCAAAGGACTTTACGAATATGCTTTGGCTAATCCACTAAACGAATTTATAATTCCTTTTAGTGGTAAAGTTAAAACTAAAAAGAACCTTAGCGGATATACCAACCAGGAAATCGCAGAGATGTTTAGTGCATATCCTATCCCTGCAAACATTATGTTTGAACAAGAGTTTAGCGAACTTCTTATAATGCCTTATGCACAAGACACTTTAGTTTCTCCTGTTTTACAAAACTCTATCTCTTACCAAGAAGGACCTACATTCTTAGAATCTAGAATGCCCTCAAATAATCCTCAGTACCCAGGTATGCCTGAGTTTAACAAACTCCCTGCTAAAGGCAAAACTCCTACCATGGTGTATGCTGGTGTAGGAAGTAGAGAGATTACTCCCGAAGGTGCTGCACGTATGAAGAAAGCAGTTGAGATATTAAATGCTGAAGGCTATAAAGCAAACACTGGAGATGCTTTAGGTGCAGATGCTATTGTTAGAGAGAATGCAAATGGTTTAAATGTTTTCACTGCTAAAGACGCAACTGCTCGTACAAGAAAGATTGCTAAAGAAATACATCCTGATTGGGATGCCCTAGTCGAGGGAGCTAAAAAGAAAGCTAAGAAAGCCGGTAAAGATGGCGAAAAAGCAGCTTCCTATGTAATCGACTTGATGGCTAGAAACACAAACCAAGTGTTTGGCAAGTCTCTTAAGACTCCTGTAGATTTCTTAATAGTTTGGACTGCTGACGGCATAACAAGTTATCAAGATAGAAGTGTACAAACAGGAGGAACCGGACAAGCAATCGAATTAGCTTCAAGAAAGAACATTCCTGTAATCAACCTTCTTAATGATAATTGGGAACAAGAACTTAGAGAGACAATAGATTCTAATAAGAATCAAAAAGATAGACCCTGTATAATACCAAAGATATGATGAATTCTAATTGTGGTAACGAACTTAGAAAACCTAAAACTAGATTATATAACCACCTCAGTAACTTAGGAGTCTTTCAATACCCTGTAGAGGGTATTAGAGACGGTAGTCCTATATCCCGTAAAAATTTAGAAGTTAGAAGAGGGTTTTCACCATTCTACATTGATCCTACAACACAAGAACTTGTGTTTGTAGGAGGTGTTCCTTTAACCTTTGAAGACTATATTAACGAGGATTTAAGAAATACAATAGCTACTGACTATAGTATGAACTTCTCTGAAGATACTAAGATAGTTTCTTTTATCTATCCTAAGTACGAAAGACCTTATGTAGAGTTCAACGAAGAAGTTTTAGAAAAATTAGAGAGATTTGGTTACGCATATCTTACTCCTATTGTTCCTCCGCAAGAAGAAGATAGAGAAGCTGTAGAACCCGATGACTTTACACAAGACTCTACTCCAGATCTTTCTTTAGAAAAACAACCAACTACTACTGAAGAAATCAAACCAGGAGTAGAAGAACTATTTGAATCTAATCCAGAGTTAGCTAATCAAATGTATGAGGCTTTAGGGTTTGATTCTAAATACATAACCCCACAACAAAAAAAGCTAGCACAATTACTTTATTCTACTTGGATTAATTATCTAACTAGTGAGGGAAAACTTGCAGGAACTAAAGCAACTCAAATTTTATATCATGGTACAGATCAAATATTTGATACTTTTGATAAGACAAAAAGAGGAACATCTACAGGAGAAGGGTATTTTAAAGACGAAGACCAAACTCCATTAGATTCAATGAATGCTTTTTTCTTTTCTACAGACTACCAAGTATCGGCTCAATATGGGCTGATGAGAAGAATAAATCAAATCAGTGGATTAACAAGTGTTCTTGGGTATGGATTAGTTAATCAGGAAAAATGGAAAAATATAAGAAAGTATTCTCCAGAGCTTGCCGATCATTTAAATGAAAAAAGAAAAGAATTTAATGATAATGAAAAATTAAAAGCTTATATAAAAAATTTATACTTACAATATTCAAAAGTTAATGACCAACTTGGTGTTGGATTTTTAAATCAATATAATAACTATTATAATTTAGGTAAGCATTTAGAAGTCTTAAAAAATAAAAAACAAGATATTTTATCTGGAAATTATACACATAACTCTTTTTCTGCAGAGTATCCTACATTACCCATTGCTTTTTATGAAAAACCATACTCAAGTACTCAAGTAGATAATACTGGAAAAATTAATTCAGAAACTATTAAGAAGTTTAATAATAGAAACATAACTGACTTATCTTCAGAAGAGTTTGATGAATTGATACAATTAGGAGAAACCAGTTTTAAAGAAAGAATGGCTGAAATGCAGGACTTAATGAAGAAAGCAAAACTTACTCCTAAAGTTTATACAGTTCTTCTTAATATACAAAAGCCGTTAGAAAAAGACTTTGAGGGAAAAACTTTTGTAGATCAAGCTTATGAGTCTGGGGCTAAGTATGAAGCGAGTAAATTAACTAATCAAGCTGCAAAGTCTCAAGACAAATATGATGGAGTAATTTTTAAAAACATAAAAGATCCTTATTTATCCGATAATTACGGAGTATTTGAACCTGAACAAGTTTACATGTTATTTACTAGTGAAGATTTTCAAGGATTTAAAGAATTTGTAAAAACAAAATTATTACCGCAACGTACAACTGAAGATATTACTAATGAAAAAAGAGAACAATACTTCAGAGACTTTTATTCAAACAATCAAAACATTAGTAGAGACGACGCTGAAGATTATTTTAATCAGTGCATGATATAAAAAACAAAGTATGAAGTGTATTAATATAAACGACCCCTTAGTACAAGAATTTATAGCCTATTATGGCCAAGCTGTTACTTCTGCAATAGTAGAAGAGTATAACTTAAATTATACTGATAAAACTCTAGATCCAGAATTAGCTCGTTTTATCCATGCTCGTTTGATGCAGGAAGACGCTAAGAAGTTTGAAAGACCTATAGTAGAACTTAACAGATTAGATATTAACTTTCTCTCTGAAAGGATCACTCCTCAAAGCTATCAAAACATACAACAGTTTTTAAATAGTTTTAACTGGCCAGCTATTACAGATATTTCTGATAAGAAGTTAAAAATCAGTGCACCTAGGTTTCTACAAAAGCAGGTAGAAGGTCTTAAGAAACTTACTGCTGATGAAACTAAAGCAATCGCTGAGGGTATCGTAACTTATTTAGTAGACACATACAATTACTTAGAAAAGAACAAAAGAGATTTCCAAGACTTTTTAGGTAATCCTCAAATCGAACTTAAGGATAAGTATGTACGAGGATACCAAATGTTAAGACTCTTTGATCAGTTTGTAGAAGATATAGCTAATTGGAAATCAAATATAGAAAGTACTTTTGGTCCTGTACCGGCTAACAATATACTTAACGAAACCTTAAACAAGATTATAGCTTTAGAGTCTGAGGTTAAAACTCTTTATGCTGATAACGCTGTTAAGGCTGTTGCGGAAGAGTTTGCTAAAGAACTTGCTCCTCAAACAAGACAACTTCTAGAAGAAAACAAAAAAGAAATAGAAGAAACAAATGCTGCTATAAGAACTACTCAAGATCCTAAGTTGAAAGAACTTCTTTATAAAAAGAAAATTCAACTTGAAAAACAAAGGATGTTGTTTGCTACTCCTGAAAATCTTGCTAATGCTTTAACAAAGAATTTTACAGGACAGATGTATCACGTAGTTGATGGGGAGAAAAATGTAATAGCTTCTTTTGATAGACAAAAAGACGCTACCGACTATATTAAAAACAACAGACTACCTGCTGATTACTCTGTTGTTGCAGGAAGAACTCAAAATATAGACGGTGTATCTCTTTTTATGGAGTCTGCTGCTTTAACTAGTAACCTCATTACAGGACCAGTAGGATCTTATATATACAACTTACATAACGACACCCAAAGAGATATATTAGAGTGGGAAAACAAAATGAAAAACCTCTCTAAAAGAATGCTCAAAAAGTTTCCAGGCAGACTTGTAGGAGAATTTAGTAAAGAAGAGTTTATGCGTCCTTATGTACGAGAGGTAATCAAGATGTACATTGATAAGGATGGTAAAAAGAAATACTATAAAACCTATGCCCTAAACTCTGAAATGGATGAGCATGGTTATAAATTACTTTTAGACGAGAAGAGATACGAAATTGAAAAAGAAACAGACCCGGACAAAAAAGCTATCCTAGAAAAACAACTTAAAAAATTTAGAGAAGACAACGAAGACCGAGGATACACAGAAGAGTATTATCGTATACAATCTCTTCTTAGTCCTGAAGCAAGAGAAGCTCGTCAAAAAATTCTAGATGAGATTAATATGCTTTCTAACTACGGAGCAGATGATTTCTTAGATGAAGCTACACTAGATAGAATATCAGACTTACAGTTTGAGCTTGCTCGTTTAGGATCACTCTATAATAAAAATGGAATAAGAAAAACTCCTGGAAGCGTTGAGGAAAGGATTGCTTTAAACATTCAAGAGTGGACAAAAGAAAAGAACGCTAGTAAAATACATTTGTTTGAACCATCAGATGAACGTCTTCAAGAGTTTAGATCTAGATTAAAGTTTTATCAAGACGGTTTAAAAGATGCTCGTGAAAACTTAAGAAGACTTGAGATTGCATATGCTGCTAATGAAGTAGAGTATGCCTCCGTACAACAGGCTAGAAAGAATCTTCAAGAAAAAACCAAAGAGTTTAATGATTGGAAAAAGATTAATTTAAAAAGAACTATAAGTCCGGACTTTTATGAGTTAAGAAAAGCTATTACTGATCAAATCTCTACAATACAAGAAAAGTATAAAGTAGCTTTTGCTTCTAAATATCCCAACTTAAGAACTGATAACGAAATTTGGGAAGACATATTTAATCTCCTAAAGGGATATAGAGACGACGACAATATATATAAAGGTACAGAGATACCAACAGAAATAGCTGAACAAATTAAAGAACTTCAACTTGAGTTAAATAGAAATAGAGAACTGTTTAAAACTTTAAAATACGAAATTTCTAAAAGAGATCAAGAGACGTTTAAACAGGATGATAGAAGACTTCAAGAACTCTACGAACAAAAAGCTCAACTTCAAAAATATGAAAATACTCAATACTATAAAGATGCCGTAGAGAGTCGCCTATCTCAAATACGTTCTGCAGAAGTTTATAGATTGATTAATAAAGATCAGGGTGCTAAAATGCAATACTACAAGGACTACAAAGAAGCTGTAGAAAAAGCGAGAATAGATTACCCAGATCAAAACTTTGCATATCACCAAATGAAAGCAACCCAGGTTGCAAGTGCTTTAATGTATATTAGAATGTCTAAACAAATGAAAGACTTAGACTCAAAGGTTCAAAAGAAGTTTGAGAACTCTGATTGGTTTAAATCTAATCACATTAAAATGGAGCTTTGGGATGATAGCGTTGGTCAAATGACAGAACAGAATGTTCCTATCTATTTTTGGAGTGAAGTATTACCTAAGAATGATGTTTATATAGATTACAACTCTCCTTCGAAAAGATGGAACACCTTTAGAGTAAACCCGGATTTCATTAGACCAGATTTTAAATATATTCCTGGAAGAACTCAGCTAAGAAAAAGTTCTAGTTTTAAAAACGACAACTATCAATTACTAGATAACGAACAGAAAGCTCTTTTACAAGAGTTGACAGACCTTTATTTAGAAAAACAAAGACTTACTCCTCAATCTGTTGCAAAAGGATTAGAACTTCCTTCTGTTAGAAAGAGACAACAAACCAACATAATTGATTATGCAAACCCTGTTAAACGCATAAAGACTTGGGGTAAGAATACTTTTGATGATATCAAAGGTCTTGACGAAGAAGATGATGTCTATCTTGCTGGAAGTGCTACTATGGCTAATGCTTTTAAACGTAGACTAATGCTTCGTTACGTAGGAAGGATGGATACCTCTGTTCAAAGTATAGATGCTCTTACTTCAATTACTATGTTTGGAGATGATGCTATTCGTTTTGGAAAACTATTTGAGAAGTCTCCTTACCTATTTGGTATACGTGACTTGGTTAACTCAAGCGATATCTCTGGTAGTAATGCTGTAAAGATGATTAACAATCTTTACGATAGACAGCTCTTTGGTAGAGGAAGTAAAACTCTTTTCAAAGCAGGAACAGCTGCTACAGTAGAAAGAAGTCTTTATAAATTAAATGATGAAGTAGTTGGATTAAGTAGTGCTTTGTTTACTACTTATAAAATACCTTTGGCTGTAAAGAACTTTATTTCTAACTTTTATAACGCAGCAGTTCAATCTGGAACCTATGATATTTCTATACCAGATCTTCTTAAGGGTATGGGTAAAGGTGCTCCTCAATTAAGAGAGTTATTCCTTTCAAGTATTAAGACAGGTGAACAAAGCGAGTTTGTAAAAAAGTTAAGATTGTTTGGTATTTACGATGAAAACGTAATGGCTAAAGCTAGAAATCTTAACCCTACTGATATGGAAGTTATAGGCTTAAACATCAATGTTCTTAACATGCTTAAATATGTTAGAGAGTTTTTAGATATAGAAACTCGTATTGGTGTAGCCTACGCTATAGCAGAGAAGTATAAATTTATAGACGCAAGTGGTAAAGACGTTAATATCTTTGATGCATTCCAAGAAGTCAACGGAGCTTTTGTTCCAAGAAGAGATTTATTCCGACTAGATAACAACGGTAATAGAATCCCCGCAACTGCAGAATATATAGAAGAAATTAAAAAAGTTTATATAGGAAGATACCACGGGGTAGACGCTTTGATTAACGGAGCTCAAAAAAGTATTGATCAGGGAGAAATTAAAAGATATGCTTTAGGTCGACTCCTAATGATGCTTAAAAGCTGGCTTACTTACCAGACTATAAGACGTGTAGGCGGAAGAAGAATTAACTATGGAGGGGGTTTTGAGTATGAAGGTACTTATCAAGCTTTGGGAGGATTTATATTTAACTTTATTGTTAACTTCCCTACAGCTGTTCAAAACGTAAGAGCTTGGAGTCAAACTCAAACCAAAGTAAGAAGAAGAGCTGCGTTTTCTGCATTAATGGATACTGCAGCTATAGCTACGCTTTATTCTATAATCTATCTTGTTTCTGAAGGAATGTATGGTAATGATCCAGAAGATCCCGAAAATAAACGGTCACTATGGTCCTTAAGTTATGTAACAGATGAATTAGAAACTCTTCATCCTTTAGCTGGTCCTTATGCTTTCTTTTACTCAAGGTTTGCAGAAAGAAACATAAAAGAAAATGGTATAGTGTATACTTTGCATAAAGCTTTTGGCGCCCCTTACGAATCAATAAAAGATATATCAAAAACAATGATGATGTATGCTAGACCAGAAGTAGAAATGTTTGATGACTATGTACCAAGAACAGCTTCAGGTAAAATAGATGTAAGAAAAAATATACCTAAAAACAAAGCACTTGAAGGAAAGCCTGACATTGTAGCTCAGTTCTTGCAAATAAGTGGTATAACTCAAAACATAAATTTTGTAAACAGTCCAGAGTATTTGTGGTCTACTTTTAAACATTACTACCCTAAAGCTTATGTAAGTGACATACAAGAAGACATTGAGAACATAGGATCAGACATAAACGCTTCTAAAGCTAGGATTAAAGATTTAAGAAATATTCTTAAGTATATTGAAAACGAAGAACGTGAATCAACTATTCGTGAGTTAATTTCTGAAGAAAAAGATAAGTTACAAGAGTACTATAAAAAAAGAAGAGATCTTAAAGAAATTATGGAAGAGAACAGTATAGACTAATCTCTTGACTTAATTTTTTAAAAGTTTATTTTTGTATAGAATGAAACCTGGTCTTATTATTTGGAACACAATCTGTCTTGTATTTTTCTTTCTTGGATTTGGGATGTGGATGCAAAAGTGTCAAGATGACTACTCTACTTATATAGATAGATCTAAGCTTGACTCTATCCAGAAGTCCATTACCCAGATACAGACAAGAGTAGACAGCTTGAATGTTCAAAAGAAAAAACTAGTTTCAGAACAAAGAACAATCCATGAAGAATCTACTAAAACAATTGAACGTATCCTTTTGGCTCCTGATAGCTCTCAGCATCTTATTACCCAAGAACTTATCTGGAAGCACAAACAACTTGATTCTCTCAAGTGATTCTGTAAAAACAGATACGATTTCTAAA
>Ga0070749_10000338_pt1 | contig 31161 bp, 35 predicted proteins | sample VirMetDEL_Nov_18_FD_75180 | JGI IMG/M metagenome (GOLD analysis project Ga0070749, IMG submission 75180) | Aqueous microbial communities from the Delaware River and Bay under freshwater to marine salinity gradient to study organic matter... | ecosystem: Environmental > Aquatic > Marine >...
CTGGTGTAGGCTCTGCTGGTGCTTCTGCTGCTGGTGCTAACTTTGATGGTTGTAATACCCGATCCATTTTAGCAGCAACTTCTGCTACTTCTGGTGTAGGCTCAAAATCACCTGCTGGCATTTCTAGATCTTCTTCTGCAAAAACCATTTCTTCTGGTTTCTTTCTATAACCACTTGGTGTTTTTTCTAGCATTTGTGGCGCTGGTGTGGGCGCTGTGGTCATAGGGATACTGGCTTGTTGACTGTCTGGAACTCTTCGTGCTAGTTCAGTTTTTGGCGGTGGTTGTACTTCTTCTGGTTGTGCTTTTCCTAGCATTTCTGCTGCGGAAAGTTTGCTTTGTTTTACTTCTGCTGGTTTTATACCCAATGCAAACCTTTGTTCTGGTGTTAATCCTAACCTTTGTTCTAATGGTATGGTTTCTAGGTCCCAGTCTGCGTCTTCTGGTACTTCTGCTTGTTGCACGGCTTGAGCAACAGGAGGTTCTGGAGCAACAGCAGGTTCAGCAACCATTTCTTCATAAGGCTGTAAACCTTCTAACTCTGCTCTGGCTAATGCTTCTGCTAAACGACTTTGTTGTTCTTGGGCAGCGGCTTTTTCCATATAACCAAGACCCATACCAATACCTTTTTCAGCGACATCAGTAAGTTGACCAAGACCTGATAATAATGCTTGTTGCTGCTGACCTTCACGGCGTAACCGTGCCTGTTCTTGTTGCAAAGCCAGTTGTCTTCTATTGTATTCACTTTCACCTAATGCTTGACGAGCACGAAGTTGTGAAAGAATATAATCTCTTATAGCCATTTATTTATCCTCTTAAATCTTTTTTGAGTTTCTTGAAATATGTACCATCTGGTCGCTGGTAAACTGTTATTATACCCCATTCTGGATCGTCATAAGTCATAACTGGCGTATTATTCCAAGCAAGTGTATCCCATCCAGTTCCCCAACCAACATCTTGTAGTTCAACACCGTATTGGTCCATCATTTGTGTTGATGCTTGCTCAAAAGAAAGTTGACCTTCTCGTCCCTCTCGTTGTTCTGGTTTTGCTTCTTCTTCAGCAGCAACTGCTTCTGGGTTATCGCTTGGATCGGCATTACCAACTGTATCACTAACAGGAACACCAGCAACAGTTCCATCACCGTCTATGTCTCTATCAAGTTCTTTTTCATAAAGATCTTTTTCCAAACCATAAACTTCTTCACGAATACCCATTTCACGCTCTGCTTGACCAGCACCAATACCTATTTGTGCTCTTCGTAGTGCTTCTTCACGGGCTGCTCTTTCTAGTTCTGCTTCTGTTAGTGCTTTACTACGGGCACTTTCAGTTCTCAACTGACTTTCTAGTGCTCCAGCAGCACCAGTTAGACCCATACCACCAAGTCCAGTTCTGGCTCTTAATGATTGTATTGCTTTTGCTTCGTCAGCAGCCATTTGTTCCCGTCTGGCTTTTTGTTCTTCTTCTGTTTCACCACCACCTTGTAACATATCTCTTATTGCTTGATCTATAAGTTCTTGCATACTTGGTTCTTCTGGTGGTTTACCTGGAAGTTTTTCTGGTGTTTTAGGAGGAGGAGCCATTCCACTATCTGGTTTTGGTAAAGCACCACTTGGTTGTTGTGGTGGAGTAAATGTTGTAGGACCTCCAGTTGGTAAAACTGTGCTTGTTTCTAATGTTGGTTTTACTCCTGATGGTTTCTGTTCTGTACCAGGTTTTGTTGGCGCAGAAGGAGCAACACCACCTGGAAGCGAAGGACCACTTGGTGTTAGATATTTAGCATAACCTGTATCAACCTTTGGAGGACCTAGACTTGCATTTTGATCTATTTCTCTGGCAGCAACATCTGCCGCAAGTTGCTGCGTTGTGCCTGTAGTAGTTGTTTTTGATTTTGGTTTTTTTAAATCATAAATGTTATAAGCCATATAAAGTCCCTTATTGATATATTAAATAAACATAACCCCTATTCATAGTAGCACCACCGGTAACTTCTACTTGTAAATAACGATCTGTTGCTAAATCATTTGCAGCAGAAGAATACTGAACTGCTCCTGAACCACCTTTTTTATTTCCAAACTCATAATAAGTATCAATACCATTTAGTGCTACTGTATGTGTCCAACCGGTTATTGGTGATCCAGAACTATCAAGCCAACTAAATATTATTGTATCACCTGGTGAAGCACCAGATACATAAAAATGACCAGTCATACCTATTGCTGTTGGAGCAGTATTTACTTTTGCAAAACTGGCTGATGTCCAATCAGGAATAACAACAGTTCTTTTATTTACATTAGTACCAGAAACAATATTGGTAAACTCTGCCATTCCCCACCTGCTAGGAAAAGCAAGTTGTCCTTTAAGTGCTTTATCATCTAAATAAAAATAGATATCCTCAAAGTTTATAGCGTCTAATGTTGTATTATTATTTGCTAAATAAGGCTGTACGTCTATGACTGGTTTATCTTGCTGAAAACTAAAAAAACTGTTATACCAACCACAGTCAAACTTATTTGTAATAAAACCTACTGTAATGTCCATTTTAGTTATTGTAGTTCCTGCTGGGACATTTATAGAAAGAAGTTGTGATGTTATTGTTTTTTCTATATTAAAAAGTGATACTTTGTTAAATGGTGTTTCGGCAAGAGAACTATCTCTTTCTGGTAAAGTAATAGTTTTTTCTATTGTTATCGGATCTCCATAAACAGTTATGTCAAAATCACTTGTGCTCTGGTACAAAGCATCAATAGTAATACTTTCTATTGTTACGCGCAGATCTCCAACCGGAATACTTTTATACACTCCGTATGGTATGTTGATAACTGTATTACCAAATGTATTGGCACTTGTTAGTGGTGTTGATACATCAGGGCACATACTATAAGTTGTAGTCCAACGACAGATCTCTTTATCAGCAGTTTGTTGTATTGCTTTTGCTGTGTATAAAAGGTTTTGATTTAGTCCTTCTGGATTTACTAAATCTCCATTTATAAACTGAACTGGCGGGAAATCTGTTATAAACATTTTATTTACTCGTCAAAACATATTCTAATAATAAAGAAACTGTTATGTCTATGTTTGAAAAGGCTGTTGTGATAACCATTTCTATGTTATCGCCTGCCAATAGAGTGAAAAGTTGATCATTTGGTAGTTCATAAAGAGCAGTGCTGTTTATTGGAGATGCTGCTGTTGTTGCAGTTATTTCTATTGTTTCTTTTATATTTCCACCAACAATAACATTATCAGCAACTATTTGTGCTGGTATTGTTAATGTTGCTGTTTCTCCTGGTGTTGCACTTCCTATGTGTAAGCGAATAGCCCGTAATACACAATCTTCTCTTGGAGAAAAAGTTATTGTTCTATACAACTCTTCATCAGTACTTGATAAGTTCCTCAAACGAAATGTTTGAAAGTTCTGTTTGTATGGTGTGAAGTTTCCAGATCGTGTTTTAGTATTCTGTAGAGGAAAATAATAAATGTCCTCTATGTCTGTTCCTAATATTGTTGAGCCATTAGATAAAGTCATATTAGTATGAAGAATATTTTCCTAAAAGTCGCTGAAATGCTTCCATTCTTGCGTCTTTTTCTAGTTCTTTTTCTCTTTCCTTTTGCATTTGGTCAAAGCGTTGTTGTTGGAGTTCTTCTAGTCTTTTTCTAGCACTTTCTCCAGCAGTCATACCATAAATAGTTCCACCAAGGCCACCAAGAGCACTACCTGCTGCTCCACCAATACTCATACCAAGTGGGATGCTTGTTCCTAATGTGGCTGGTGCTAATAAACCACCAATAATACCACCTGCGGCAGTTCCTAACATACCACCAATAGAACCAGCCGTTCCACCTGCTGATCCTGCTCCTTCTATTTCTCTTAACAATCTGCGCTCTTCTGGTGTTAGATCTTCTTCCATTTTGTTTCCTCAAAAGACATATACTTTATTCAATAATAACCCGTTCGGGTTATGAAAAGGGCTTCTTATATGGAACTAAACTTACTTTCACCAAATGTAGAACTACATAATGTTATTTTAGGACCGGACGGTTTAGAAACCAGAGGTGGTCTGTACGCAAAACTGAATATAGAAGATGTTGGTGTTTTTACACCAAGAACAGCAAGCGGAACTCAAACAAGTTTTGTTTTTGGTTTCTCTGCTGAAAGTGCCAATACTGGCGATGTTTTTCATTATATTTTTTCTATTGATAGTTCCAACAATCTTTATCAAAGTATTTATGACGAGCAGTTTGAGTGCCGTGCTTATTCTGTTGTTGGTGTCGTAAATAGTGATTTAGAACCATTTTCATACGCAATAAACTACAATCAAATAATAGTCAATAGCCGATCATTACCTTATCCTTTATGGGGCTTCATTGGTGGAAGTTTAGTTAAAGCAGAAACAGTAGAAAGTATAAACCCTGATACACCAGCACTAACTTTGTTTCCTGGTCGTGTTTGTTCATTTGCTGATCGTTTTGTTTGGGCGTATGCAAACCAGATAATCATAAATGATCCAGGCACAGAACCAAGAACTATTACTGCTCCTAACGCTATTTCATTTGGTGGAACTGTTTTAGATCTCTTTCAAAGTGGAGAAGGCGGTAATCTTGTAGTTGTTTGCACGGATGCTACTTATCAACTACCTGCTGATGGTCTTGCTGGTTATCAGTATCAGGGTTTCGTATCTCGTATTCCTGGTTATCAAGGCACTAATAGTAATAATGCTGCTTCAGCAAGAGGTTCTACTGTTGGTCTCATTAAAGACGGTATTATTGATATTGCTTCTTTTGGTAAGCGTTCTCTAACCACTTATCGTAGAACAAGAAAAAATGCTGCTACTGTTGGTCCTTATGCTTCAGGTGATTTTCGTCAAGGCTCTTTTTTCGCAATAGAAGAAGGCTTTGTAGCAAGTATTAATAAAAAAAGCGCTTTTATTGATCTTGATACAGGTAAAGTAAGTTGGGTTTATTCTCCTGATCTTACTGATTTCGGTATTGTTGGAGTTCTCCGTGACGAAGATGGTAAAGACTTCTTTATTACACAAAATAAAATATTAGACTTTTTTTCTAACTTTGAAATGTTTGATACTCCAACAGATGCTTTAGAATATCCAACTCGTTATGAAATACAAGGTCATATTCTTGTAAATGTTCCAAGTGATCCTCAACTTTCTCCGGTTATTAGAGAAATAACTGTTAGTGGTGATCGTGTTGGTTGCGGGATCACAACCTATCTTCGCAATAGCGAACAAACAGCCACTATACCACCACCACCTGCTGCTGTCAACGTTGTTGGTACAAATGTATGGGACCCAACTGCTACGATAATAGAACGGGAATACAGATCCCGTCGTATGCAAAGAGCAGTTCGTATTGATAGTCCTGACTTTGAAATAAGTTTTGATAAATCAACAAGAATAGACAGTACAGCAGACATTATAAGCAAAGGTATAGGAAAGCGTAGACCAACTAACTAAAGTTATAGAAGGCGTCCTATAACTCAATACAGCGCGTGTGAGAGGGTATTTTTAGTATGACTTTGAGCGGTCCTAAAAGAGCATTTGGTAAGGGGGAAAGAAGAGAACAAAATGCTGTAATAAAAGTTTATAGTGTTGCTGAACTAAAAGTTGCTCTTACAAAAGTTTATGGCTTACCTAATGGAGTTGGTACAATACAGATTGCTGGCGACATTACTATAAGTGAGCCCATTAAACTAAAACAGTTTGTTTATCCAGAAACTGGTCCAAGAGAAATAATAATACAAAGTGTTGGTGGTGCTCGTATCTATAATGGTAGTCGTGTTGCTAGTAACTACAACTATAACGCACCTCTCAATACCAATATTCCTGTTTTTGATTTTGGAACTGGTTATGGCGTTGATGCCCAACTGGTAACAAGATACACATTTAAAGATATTCAGGTAAACAGTTTCGCTTCACCCTCTTTTGGTGCTTTTATCGCTGCTGATCTAAACAGCCCATTAGCAACTATGGGTGTATCTATACTTGGTATTATAAATATTTCTAATATCAAACTAAATAATGTTTGGAACTTATTTGCTGCTTATGATACTTCTGGTGCTTTTACTGGAGATATTGTTGCAGTTGGCGCAAGAGTTGATAGTGTTTTGGTTAGAAATACTGATGCTGACATTATTTCTTTCTCTTATAACAATACCTATTTCGCCACAGGCTACGGGGTTATATCAAACATTTCAGTTTGGAACTTGTATGAAAGAGAACTATTAGCAAGCAATCTTTTTTCTATTTCTACAAGTGAAAACTTTGTATATAACACCTTTCAAGGTATTGGTCTCAAAACAGAGATAGTACCAGATCCACTCGGTGCTGGTGGTTTTCCACAAGGTTATGGAAATACTTTTTATGGTGGTGAAGTAGTAGCAGCACAAGCAAATGATAGTTTTGCTTTTATCAATAGCAAAGTTTCTGGTACTGGTGCTATAAACATTTTTCCTGCTACCACTGGTGATACAAGTTTTAACATTGTTTCTCCAGCACAACAAACAGGCAGCAGAACAGATTTAGACTTTCTTGTAGATAGTAAATACTCTGTTTATCGTCAAGGTGGTTCACAAATAGTTGTTACAGATCTTCCTGACGATGGTGAATGGGAAATAAACTGGCACGTAACTGTTAGACGCAGAACAACTGACGAAACAAATACTTATCACATAAAAACAAACTATCGTAAAACTGCTGGGACTGGTGTGATCGTCAGCAATAATACGATAGCAGCAAGTGAAGAGTTTTTAGGTCTTATTGGTTTATTTCCAAGTCCTGATCCACCTTTTATTCAACCAACACTTGGAGCAGAAGAACTGGATGTAGACGCTGTTATTCACATAACAGGGCGTGGTATTTCCAGTTCTGTTTTCTAGTATTCCACCACAGTTTTACCTAGTCTTGCGAGTATTATTTTGCAATACTCCTCTTCTCTTTCAACAAGAATATATTTCATACCTAGGTTCTTGCAAGCAACTCCTGTTGAACCTGAACCAGCAAAGGGGTCTAATACAACTCCACCTGGCTTTGTAACAAGTTTTACAAGATACTCCATTAACTTTATTGGTTTTACTGTTGGGTGGTTGTTTTTAGAAGGACGAAACGGTCTATTTTCTCGCTCTGGTATTGCAGCACCTTCACCAGACCAGTCTTTATCTTCTAACTCTTCACAACCCAAATCACGCTCTTTCTTACTTACTTTTGGACAATAAAAGAAACGAGAAGCACCACCTTCATCTTCTCTTGGTGTATATGTACCTCTGGAAGTAAATGTATTGCTATCACAAGAAGTTTTATCGTGCTTATAGTTTTTATTTGCTGTTGTCTTTGAGAAACCACTTTGATCATCTAATAGTTCTCCGGCTTCTTGATCAAGAATAACATTTGCTGGAAAGCGTCCTGTGCTAGTATAATAGTTTTTATCACTACCCCTATCTTCTTCTCCACCGGCAAATGTACCTTTTGGGGCGTGATGACTAACAATCTTTTCTGTACCTATTCTACTCTCATCTATGTTTAGTGCACCGGTACCCCACTTCATAACGTTATCGGCTACTGTACCTTCTAAAGGTTTTCTGGCAACAGTAATAGGTTCAACATTGACTTGTGGTTCTTTATGTTCTTGTTGTTCTAATGAAGCACATAACTCTGTCTCAATACTTTTAAAGTATCTACTCGCACCTTTACCGTCTTCTTCTACATCAATCTTTTCACTTGTATAGTTTGTTGGCTCACCTTCGTTATTGAAGGGTCTAGCACCATCTGTTTTATTTCTTACATAAGAAGCCTTTGTTGGTCCGCTTTGATCATCTAATAGTTCTCCTGCTTCCTTATCTAGGATAACATTTGCTGGAAATCTACCAAGTTCTTGCAACTTTCGTAATGCTTCTTGCTGTTGGGGACCTGATAACGATACTTCATCAGTTCTATTATTTGTTAGTTTCGTAATAGGACGACCTTTTACTTTACTAAAATCTTCTCCACCGGTTTCTATTCTACTCGCGTCTATGTTTATACCACCGGTACCCCACTTCATAACATTTTCGGCTACATTCTTTTCTTCAAGAGGCTTACGAGCCATAGTAATAGGTTCATAAGCAGGTTTAAGTGCTGTGCCCCAACCTTGCCACTCTTTTGCTTCTTCGCTTATTGCTTGGTGTTGTTCCATACCACTTATTGGTCGTTTTTCACCATAAGCGGCTTTTGCTCCTGTATCAAACTCTTTACCTCTATGACCCATTTTACCAAGTTTTTTATCAATAGCAATAGCAACATTAGCAGACTTTGGAAAGCCACTTCCATACATCCACATAATAGTATCACGGATCTCAAAACCAGCCTCTTCAATAGCACTAACCATACGGTGAGAAGTTCTGCTATGACCAAATGATAATAAATGACCGCCTGGTTTTAGAACCCGCAAACACTCCTTCCAAAAATCTACATTTGTAATAAGTGAGTTTTTATCCCATTTTTTACCCATAAAACCAATATCATAAGGAGGATCTGTAACGATACTATCAACGCTATTGTCCTGCATTTTTTGTAGTTCTTCTAAACTATCACCATTTATAATCATTTTTTTCTCCCTTATTTATTTAAAAATACTTCTTTGCTATTAGCACCGCGCTTTAGCATACCTCTAGCACAAAAATGGTTTATCGCAGCACTCAAAGCCTGCACTTTGGGCAACTTCCAACCATACTGTTCTCGCATTTCGTCCAGGTTGATCCGACCACCATTTATTATAGCAAGACATTTGATATAAGTCAAGATAAAATCGTCGCTATACACTATTTCGCTACATAAGTCTGTGTACCTATTAGCATCACCGTTTTCTACCTCGTTCACCACTTCTTCCACTTCGGTTTTTTTCTTTTTCATAATACTCCTATGGATAACTTTCTATTATCTCGTTTATTTCACAGCGAAGTTCTTTTATTCTGGCTAAACAATCCTGTATTTTATAGTCAGCGTGAATAATACCACTTATTTTTTCTAATGGGCTCTTTATTTTGGAACGGGAACTCTCATTTTTTCTCGTACCTAATAAACTTTTATGAACTGCCGCTGTGCTTACTCCCTCTGCTATGGCTACATCCTTGATACTGCCCAACTTAAAATACAAAAACCAACGCTTGTTCTGTGTTGGTGTTAGATAAATGCTTGTATAAAGTAATATTCTATCATAAAGTTCACTTTTTACATCATCCAGTTCTTCCCAAAGTTGATCTAACTCAATCAGTTGTCTTTCAGTTAGGTTATCGCTGGGTATTTGTAAGTTTTCTATTTGTATTATCCAATGCATACTGATAAATAGTATCCCCAAAGGGAAGTTTAGTAAAAACTTCGTCTTTTTCTTTGTTGCTGCCCAATACGAAGAGACTTTTCCATATCCCAATGACCTGCTGGTACTTCTGGTCTTGGAGGTTCATTTTTAATGATAAAAGCATAACTTTCTTCGTTCAACAAACAAAATGAAAGAGCCATAAGTGTATCACCTGGGTGATTAAACTGTTCTCTTATACCACCTGGTGATAGTTCATAAACCAGTTCAGCAACTTGTCCAGCAAAGTTTTCATCAGCGTGTAGATCTTCTCCTTCTACCATTTTTTTCACAAGAAGCAAACCAGAATATTTACTGCTCTCGTTTGTCTTTACTTCTACAACTGATAAGCCTTCACGCTGTAATAAACCTACAAGTCCAGCACCAATACCATTACTTTCAACATAATAAGCGTGTGGTGAATAAGTTTTATTTATCAGTTGTAGTTCCTCAACTAAATCTGGAAACTTATCTGTATTATTAGAATACAATGCTGCTATTTTTTTATTTTGTAAGTCCCAAACAACAATACTACTTGCGTCTCGTCCTACACCTGCTGCTGGATCTACACCAACTATAAAATGACCACCCCATCTAGGTTCTATCCATATTTTTGTTTTTGATAGGGTACGTACTGGTGGAGTTGTTCTTGGGTTTGTGCTGATAAACCTACCAGCGGCTGCTGTCCAACTATGTGCTGGTATAACTGGGTATTCTCTCAAGAGGTGGTTTTGGTTACCAGCAAACTCATTTTGTAGTTTCTTCCACCAGAAACTGGCAGAACTACGATCTGTAAAAGAAAAAGTTTCCTGCAAGTATTTCCAATCCTCTTCACTTATGTTGTCCGGATCATCACGATAGTTCTCGTGATCTTGTGTAGAAATAAAATGTTTATGATATTCGCTGTTTTCCCAAATACTACGAAATGCTGTTCGTGCTGCTGTTGCTGTGCTCTCTAAAATAATAATAGCATTTGGTATTGTTGCTGAAGTTAGAGAAGCCAGAACAGCATAACTGTTGTTATAGAAAGCACTTTCACTTAATAATAAAATATGAAATGTTTTACTTCTACCAGCAGTATTGTCTTTACCTATCCCACTATTGACTGTTATTGCTGTAAATGTACTACCATTAGATAAAACTAACTTTTTTGTATTATCTGTCCGTGTTGCTATACCAAGTTGTTTACTGAAATCTTTTATTTTTTCCAATAAACCTTGTGAGTTAGCAAAGTTGTCAGCAACAATACCTACATTTATGTTTTCATTTAGTATTGCCAAGCAAAAGATATAAAACAAACATATTGTTGAAATACCTAACTGGCGTGCCTTTAGAACAATACTACGATCATTTTCTAATAATCTCGCCAGCAAATGTTTTTGGTGTCCGTATAACTGGAAAGGCTCCCAAGAACCTGTTTTTTGGTTTGTTATATTTAACAAACCAGCAACCTGTTCTAGTTTATCTATTCCTGGTTTATTCATTATTCTTTGAGTATTTGTGCTAACTTGATTAAGTTATCACCGGTATTTATTGTTGCTGGATCGTCTAATACTTGTGAAAGTATAAACTTGGCTGCTTCTAGTTTTATCCTGTTTTCTACTTTATCATCAGCCAATAAACTTTGCAGGATATCTATTGCTTCTGGAGCCAAGTTATTTAGCATTTGTCTAACTTCCCCTGAAGTTAGTTGAGATACAGGTTTTCGCTTCGCTCTTGCCATAACTATTCTGCGTATACTCCTGAACCATATTTTAGGAGAACATCTTCACTCTCAACAAATACCCAGTCTCCTAATCTGTCTCCTGCTAGGTGAGATAGTAGAAATACATCACCTTCCTTTGCGTTCCAAGTTTCACGGAATAGACCCCCAGCATTAACTAACTGAAAGAATAATACACCAGTGTTATTTTCTACTGCTCCTGCTGATAAGATAATACTACCTACTTTTTGTTCTGTCAAGTCTTCTGTTATTACTTTCAATAGTGCCCAGTTCTTGTTAATAGTTGCTTCCTGAAATACTTCTTCATTTAGTCCAGTTCTGTATAAGTTTTTTAGTTTTCTCATAATATTTACTCCCTTTTAGTAATCTAACCTACCAAGTTCTACTACTAAATAGTATCTACTTTGTTTTTTTATTTATTTTTCAAAGAACTATTATAAGATCTAGAAACCTACCAAGTACTTTGATCTTATATTTCTATTTTACTAAATCTATTTTAAATATTCTTTATTTTAAGATCTATTTTAAATATTTATTTTAAAATCTAGTAGATCTATTTTATAGATCAACCGGAAGATCTTGTTAAGTCAGTTTTTTTATTTTTTATTCTTTTTTTCTTCTTTATAAGAAACCCCCAGCAAAATACGCTTGCCATACATCCCAGTGTATGAAAGTATCCAGAAACCACTCTGGTTGGTTAGGGGGGTTTCTCAATCTCGTTTAGATACAACAAGGCAGAAGTTTATCTTTTGTATTCTTGGTGTATCATCCGTTTATTGGGGGTATTATTATAAACGGATCTAACCAATATTCCCGCTCCGTTTGTTGGTATACCAACTACTCTCGGTCTATCGGTTAGTGTGAATAACTACTTATCGGTATAACAGGTAAATAGTTGCTTGTTAAAGTATTTTTTTAGAAAAAAAGAGATCTCCCCTATGAAAAGTAAGATCAAGCGCAGAAATAGAAAAAAACGGCTACAGATAGCCGTTAGAAGTAGAAAAATAAAAAAAAATGGAGTGATCTCTTAACAAGATCTCCAGTTGTGGTAGGGTACTAGTGCCTACCAAGCAGTTGTTTTATGTCATTTCGCAGTTCAGTTAGTATTTCGTGTACCTCGTGCAGATCTTTGTCCAACCTGTCTTCCAGTTTCTTACAATCACGCTCCAAGATCTTTATCCTGCTTTCCAGAGACCAATAAACTTTTGTAGATAGTAAAATAATACTACCAGCACTACCAAGAATACCGATAACCTGAAATATATTTGATACTAGCCACTCCATTACTGTTTTCGCTTCGCTCTTTGCATTTCATTATAGATCTTCATAACAACAGCATAAAACTTCGTTGGTTCTTCACTCTCATTGTATTGTTTTCTTGCTGCTGCTTTTGCCTTTCTCCAGTCCAGTTCATTTACTTTTTTACCGTGTATTTTCTTTGGCATAGTGTCCCCTCATTAGTTGTTAGAAGCACGAGAAGTTTGAACCCAATAAGTTCCGTCCCAAATAAGTGTGATAGCATCAAAAGCATTTGGTCTCCAGGTACCCTGTATTTTCATATTTCCAGTTTCAGGAAGTTCAGCAGATCCCGCTATTATTTCTATGATAATAAGGTGTCCAGTATAATCACCATCTGTTAGTGTAAATGTTCTGGAAGCAGGTTGTGCTACATTACTACTCAACCTGATAAATGTTTGTTCTGCCGTACTTACTACTTGATCGTCGGCTATAAGATACTGAATATCTTTTGGGACATAAGTGCAAAAACCATCAATAAGTAAGTTTTGGGTTGTTACAACAGGATAGGTTTGTGCTACTGGTGCATTTGGACCGTCAATAGCAGTAATAGCAGGTGTTGTATCATTTACATAAGCATTTAGGTATAAGGTACCACTATCATAAAGTATTTTAGCATACTGGGTAGTTGGTGCAGCACTGTCAACAAAAATGAGACCTGCTTCTGTTTCAGCAGTATTTGTGATTAAAATATTTTGTGTATTTCCATAAACTTCTATTGCTTCGTCAGGATCAGCATCTGGAACTCCAATACCTAAACGAATATTATCATTTCTCCATACAATACGGTCGGTTGGAGCATTTTTCCATAACTGGTTATCAGTTTCGTCATAGTAGATAATAGCACCATAACTTGGATCAGTAATAAGAACATTATGTAGTTCGTCTATTTCCCAACCAACATTTAATAATACTTGAATACTACCGTCTAGACTGCCTTGTGTTACAACTATTCCTAACTGAACTAAATGTGCTGGTGAAAGTGGTTTTGTAGAAGTCCAGCCACCTGCTGTAGCCAACCATAAAATAGTTCCTGGTGGATAAATGTTTGTATCAACGCCCTGCAACAAACCAGAAGAAATAACATAACCAACTTCTCCGTCTGGAATATCGTCATAAACAAGACCTGCTGTTTGATCTGCTGCTGCTTCACTTGTATTATCGGCAAGTTGTATTGTTGGAAAGCCACCTGAACCACCATCAATGTAAACAGCATCACCTTTGCTTATAAGAGCACCAGAAATATTTTTTACAATCAAACCAGAGAAAGTATCATAACTTTGTGTTCTCCAGATCTCTACCCATTTGTTTAGAGAAGCGTTCCAAATAAAACCTATTGCTTCACCAACTTCTTGTGGCAGAAACGCTTCACTACTCAATAATACATTTGTGCTATTCTCTAGACGAGCACTACCGGTAACACTTTCAGTAAGCAATACAAGACATAAACCATCATTACCAGCAGTTGGTGCTTCCATATCCCAAACACCGGTACCAGATAGTTGTAATCTTACAAGAGATCTATTATTTAATGCTAAAGTATCGCCGCCTGTTATTGCTGTAGCATTTTCAGCAACCAGGCGGTCTATGTTTTGCTTACGAAAAGGAGGATAGGTAAGAGCCACGGTGCTTCCTCAAATGTCCTATAACTCAATACGGGAGTTCTGGTGAGGTTTTATTCACCTGCCGCAACTTTACTATCAGCAGCCGCTCGCATTGCTTCTAATCTAGCAAGTTTTGCTGCTACTTCTTCTTCTGGTGTAGGATTAAGAGGATCAATCCAACCGGCTCTTGCTGTTTCATAGGCAGCAAGTCCTGCTAAAAAGATATCTTCGTCCCTGGCGTATTTTCTTCTATGTTTTGGATCGTGAGACATTATTAACTCCTATTATTTTATACTATGTAAGCACATAGTTCAAAAGTATTATCTACTGCACCACCGGCAGCCCAAAGTTGAGGTGGGTTTTGTCCTACAACTAACTCACCACTAGTTCCTGATACTGTTATTGTGGCAGTATTTTTCTTAATAAGCGACATAGTAGAGATCGTGGCACCATAAGAAGTATTACCGGTTGAGCCACTCCAAGTTGCACCTGGTGTCCCACGAATACTGCTATGAAAACTTACTTGGATACAGGGGGCTGCTGTAACATTTTCCCAAGTTGTATCTCCTAGGTCAAGGCGACTATTTTCATTCACAACAATGCCACGAAATCTCATATCAACAGCATCAGCGTACGCATAAGACTGAAATAGTTGTAAATAAGCAGCATTGTAAAGTCCCCCTATGATAACAGTCCTTCCACGAACATTTGTAGGATAACTACCAGGGCTCGTTGGAGTAGCGATCAAGTTCAAACAAAAACTATAACTTTGATCAAAAGTAAAAATACCTCCACCTGTGGCTATACAAGACACAACATCTACGCCTTCACCGCTTGCTATGGAAATATTGCCTATAACACGACAGCGTGCTACTTGTGTCTGGTTATAAAGAGTGCCTGCACCGTTGGCGGGACTATTATTGTATAATACAACGGTACCGTTGCTTATCAAAGTTTGTGAAGGGTTTTCTTCAAAATCAAAGTTTTGAACGATAAGAGGACCACCATTATTAGAAATACAAAATCCTCCATTTACATAAGCAGGAAATGACTGATCAATGTTTATATCTGGTCTCCAAGTAAGACGGTTCACCTTTAGATCGCAAACAGCACCATTATAATGATCAAAACCACTAAAAACACCTGGCAAATAAACAGGACAACGAATGGAAGCCCCACCATTATCTAGAATAGGAAAACAATCAATATTGGCTTCTTGGAGGGTAGCATAAGTAGTGACTTTTGGGACAACGAAAGCCTTGTTGGCTAATGCTGGATCACTGGGAGTAAAAGGACCAGCAAAAGATAAATCTTGCAAGGAAGCATAACTGGCTACTGGTGAGAAAACAGCACCTGTTTCTACCGCATTAGCATAAACTGTATCCTGAACACCAGAGATAACAAGTGGTCCATCGCCAACAAAAGGTGGTATCACAACACTTTCAGTTATTGTTGTATTTGTAACACCGCTAACAATAATGTATCTGGGAGTGGTGCCTAGATCTTTTGGACCTTTCCAAGTTGGAAAATGTCTATTTACTGCTTCTTGTATCGTAGCCAAGGCGACACCAGGTCCTACACCACTGTTATTGTCATTACCAACATCCAAATCAACATAATAGGTTAGAGCGTCATATTGTTTGTTGTCAAGACGGAAGTTGCTGTTTACATAACCAGTAACACTGCCAACCTGGGTCATTTTGGTTGCACCACCAGTCTGTTGCAGAGTTAAAAGAGTATCACCTTCTTCAACTGTGTCAATATTTACTGGAATATCGCTTATTTTAATGTTTGCCATCTGTGTTTTTTCCTTATTCTAAAATAATATATAAACCATTGCTGGTGAGTATAAAAAAGTTATCTTCATTTAAGAGAGCATTATTATCTGGTGCGCTATCACCAACAACACTTTCGTCTTCTATTCCTATTAGGTTTGGTAAAGTACCATAAAAAGAACCATTAAACATTATTTTTTATCCATTTTGAGCAAAATAAACAACCTGAACAGGAGTATCGGCTGCTGAAGCAACTACCCATAGACTTTGGTTTGGTGAAATGTTTAGTTCTATAAAAGAACCGGCAAATACACGAACACCGTCTGTTGCACTCAAATCACCAGGAACAGAAGAGACAACTGGTGCTGTAGTAACTGTTGGTGTAGCACCTGTTGTTACTTGATAAGCAGAGGCAGAACTTCCAACTGTGAAAGCAACATCTGCTGTTGAAGAAAGATTTAGTATTCTTGCTCTTACAATACTTTGTGAAGGGACAACAACACCGGTATCAAGAACAAATGATACTTGAACTGGTGAAGTTCCAAGAGCGGGTATGTTGACAACTCTTGGTGATCCTGTTAGTGTAGCGAAACCTGCTGTATTACTAGACATTTATAAAACTCCTATTATGACGGTGTAGCAGTAACACCTTCTTGTGCTACGCTTTCTGGTAATGGCTGACCGGTATCTCCTTGAGGACCAGCAGCAGCAGTTTCTGCTGAAGGCTGTTGTTGTGCTGCCATATCACTCAAGAACTGTTCTTTTAGTGCTTGTAATGCTTCTGCCGTGCGAACATCTCGTTGCAACAAGGCACCTTTTATGCGTTCGTCAAGAACATTAGCAAATACAAGTGGGTCCATAGTTTCGGCTGTTATTTGTACGTCTTCACCAGCCAAGAAACGATCAATAATATCATTAGCAAGTCTGTTATTTATTTGCATCATATTATTTGGTTGAAGGTTTTGTAAAAGGGTTGGATCAGCAAGACCTGCCGCAACATCTTCTTTTGCTTTTTGAACTTTTAGACTTTGAGCACCTTCACGAGCACTACGAGGCTCTAGACGAATATCTATACCGTGAATATCTGTGCCGCTATAAACAACTTCTGTTATACGATCATCAAGCATAATCTTTTGTGGAAGAGAATAATATTTTTGTTTTAGTTTGAGATCCAAGTTCCAAGCGTGTTGGATAGAAGCCTCAAAACTTTTAAAAGCATCAGCGTGCTTTTGTGTATCCAGTTCTGCTTGATAAGCAAGAGCACGACCACTTTGACCACCCTGAAGACCAGCAGTTGCTTGTGAAATGCCTGCGCTATCATACATAGAACGAATAAGATTTTCTTTTTCATTTATTTGGTTTGGATCAAGTGGTGCTGGTGAAACCCAACGAATATTTCCCTGATCACTACCTGGATCAACACCTATCATTTGGTTTACTTGATCAAAACCTTCATTGTTTTGCAAGCCTTTTGGTATAACAAGATAGGACTGGCTTATTTGAGCATTTCTTAATAACTTGCTATTTAGTTCATTTAATGCTACTTGTAGTGGTGAACAATCACTTGCCCAAGTAAGACCAAGTGAAGTACCACGGTTTTTACGACAATACCACCATACAACAGGAAGTAGTGCTACTTCACCGGTACCATCTCGGTCTGGAAATACATAGGGATACTCTGTGCTTTCAACAAGTTCTCCACCAATAACACAAGCATAAAGACCGGTAGGATAACGAGCACAAGGTTTATACCAAATACAATATTTTGCTACACCTTTATGGTCATAGCCTTGGCCGTCTTGATAAGTTTCTTCTTCTGGCTCACCCTGATAGTCTGGGTTGGCTGCTTCTATCATTTCCGCTGCTGTGTATGGATCAATAAACTCACGAACTACACAGTATTCTACATCAGCAGGATCTTGTTTGTCGTCAAGGTAAACATCAAAAATAGAAAGAGGACGCCAACAAACACGGGCTTTTTCTGGATCATAATAGATATACATAAAAGCAGTTCCGTGATAGGCGTTGTAAATAGCAGTTGTATGCCATTTATAGGAAATGTTTTCTTCTTCTTCTGTATATTCAATAACTTTTGTAAATATTTCTGCTGCTGCTTGTTTCTCTAAATCATTTGATACTGGGACAGCATAAACGCTTTGACGGTCTTTTGTCATAAGAGCCGCCCAAGTTAGCACAAGGTTGTTTAGAACCTGTTGTGGAGCCTTTGGGAAGTCCTGATCGGCATAAGCATTAGTCATATTGTTACGAATAATACTATCAGTTGATAAGTTACCACTTGCTATTTTTTCATTTGCACGACCTTGATTTAAGGTTCTACGAAAAGTGGTTGTAGGTACATTTTTTAGTTCATCTAATAAACTGGTGATTTGTTCTTTATCACCTACTATTTGTGATCTTTCCTCTTTATTGTATCTTTTAATCATTGTGTGCTTCCGCCCAATATTGCTCAAAGTTTTCAGCCCAGTCCATAACTGCTGCTTCATAAGCCGCTCTTGCTTCTGCGAATGTATCAAATGTGCCTAAACATTTTTTTTCTCCAAATATACTTATTTGGGAAACCCAACGACCATTTACCTGACGACAGCCAGTACTCTTCATTCTTTTACTGAAAAACTTATTTATGTGCGCTTCTTTGTAGCGCCCAATAACATCCGTGAACCATTGTTCGTTTATTTCTCTACCTTTATGATCTTTCATATTTACCTATAAACTTCCAATACAGTTGGGCTTTTTTGATAATAATAAAGTTGATAATAAGTGCTTGGTGAAAGAATATTTCTGCTTTGTGGAAATACTGCTATTTGACCGGTTACTGGTGTCCCTAATAAACTTTGTCTGTATCGTTCACAACGATCTACCAAGATATTTGCTGCTTCACCTTCTTTTACAAGAAGATCTAGGGCAGCAAGACAACAAAGATAAGCATCATAAACTTTATTATTTATGTCTACTGTGCCGTATGTAACTATATCACCATTATCTGTCCAATCAACATTATTTTTAGCAACATAATCTATTTCTATTGTGCCTGTTGATGCTTGATCTATAAAGTTTCTATTACGAGCACCACCTGGATAGATTGCTATTTTTACATTGCTATTGGATAAGAATACGCTTATTATTTTAAAATGTTCAGGGACAACTATTTGACCACTTGATAAAGCGGTTGTTGTTGATAAACGAAATGCTTGGTGAACGCCAGCCTGAACTGCTTCTTGTACAAGAAGATCAAGAGACATTTCTAAACTAGTTTTTATTTCTTCATCAGTCCAGCGACTATCAACACTATTGCCTTGATCGTCAACATAGTTTCTAACTCGGGCTATTGCTTCACTTACTTCCATTTTTTATTTTCCATCCATAGCAAAGAAGTTATGTCTGTTTAATAAACTGATCCATTTATCTTTTATTTCTCCACGTACTTCTGCATAACGGGAGTTTTCTAATGTTCGTCTACGAGTTTCTGGGTCTGTCCATCTTCTCAACATTGCTTCTGTATCACGGATAATCTTTGAAGCACGAACATTATAAATGGGCGTATCAAAAACACCCATATGTGTATATTTATCTGCTCTTAAGGTGTAAAACCCATAAGAAGAATAAAATCTACTCTTATGGGTCATCATACACTCTGTTTTATTAGCCCAACGCTTTGTATGAGCGGAAAATAGTTTTTCACGCTTCATTTTTCTATTAAAGATACGAGTGCGAGTGTTGGGGGATAAGATAAGTTCCATATACTAACGGTTCATAATAACCCGCCCTGAACCTTCTGCTCGCTTGGCTGCACGGCTATAAGCCGCCTTGGCATCGCTATAACTATCCCATAAACCAAGGTAGTAATGAACATAATCTATTGTAATGTATGAAAAAAACTTTCTCTGGCTGAAATCATAATAAATATTATCTCTTCCGTCTTTCATTTTTATCTCCTTAAAAAACAAGAGGGATCGTCTGTGATCCCTCTTATCTTACCACCTTCTGGAGTGGAAGTCAAGTTCTCCTATCGTTATACGATAGTGAGACCTGATAGTTTGGCGTGGCTGTTACGCTTACGGCAAATAAGGTTGTAAATACAAGAGTATTGAACTTCTTTGCTGAAGGTTGAGCGTGAAAGAAGAAGTGGTGAACCACCTTCGTCTTCTGCTGATAGTTTCTTCCACTCACCAACTTTGAGATAATCTTTGTTGATAAGGTAAGCGTTGGTTGTTGGGCAGTTGTCATCTACGAGAACTGGACGACCAAACATAGAAAGACCACTTTCCATATCAGCGTCTTTACCGTATTTGTCAAGTTTGCCATCAACAGCACGGCGTGGTTGAGTAAGAGAGGAAGAACCAAAACCTACCTGACCAGCAGTAATCTGTTGAGCACCATAAGCAGCGCTAGCAAGAGCACCTAATACAAGGTGTGTTGGAGCAGTACCAGCACGGGCTTGTACTAGTTTGCTTTTACCCATAAATAGTTCTGCTGTTGGAGAACCAACAGAAGAGAAGGTAATACCAGTCCAACCTCTTGAGCCAGCGGCAAGACCGTGTAGTGCTAGAGTTGGTGAAGTAACTACATCTAGTGTTACAAGACCAGCATTAGCAGCGGCAGGGGTAATAACGGTTAGGTTACCGGCACCACCTGGGAAACCACCAATAGGTGTAAGAACGCGACTACCACGAAGGTAGAAAGCATCTGCTGTGGTAACAGCGGCAGTTGGACCGTTAGCAGCACTAACAATACCATCTGCTACTTCACTGGTATCATAACCAGGAACACCACCAACACCGGCTACAAATGTAACATTGACACGGTTGTCTTGTCCAGCAACAAACGCAACATCAGTACAAAGAACTAATACTGATAGGTTAGCAGCGCCTGTATCTGCTTCCCATACATAGGCTTCGCCTTCACGGAAGTCAGCAATACCACCATCAAATGGGATAGTAACGCTTGTTGAACCACCTGAAACGGCTGACCAAGTAGCACCTGCTTGTGGTGAAGCAAGTTGGTTACCAAACATAGCACGACCAATCTGGCGAGCCATATCGTCTGCTGCAATCTGTAGTTGTAGATCTAGAAGATCAGCACTGTCATCAACACCAGCAAGGGTATGGAGAGCAATACGACCAAGACCAAGACGAGATACATAACCAACAGCGTCAACGAAACCTTGTGCTGGTACATTTGCTGCTTCACTTGGTAATGCTCCAAAGTCTTCTACTTGTGTAGTTGAAGAAAGACCGCCATCAACAATGTTGATAACTGAACGACGACCTTTCATCTGTTGTTTATCTAATGCCGCAAATAAGCGGGCTTTCATATTCACTTGTGCTTCAATCATTTTATTACCTTCACGAGCGGCGAAGGCAACAATATCAGCGGCTGTAAGTTCTGCTGCCATTTTCTTTAAACTCCTATGACTTTATAAGTCGGTTATAATAATACTAGTCTGCCCTTCCATTTCTTTCAGCCATTCGTTGTAATAAAAAGTTTTTAATAGTTTCAGTTCCACGATAAGGTTCTTCAACTGGGGAAATACTTTGATTACCTTTGCGAGATACACTAGAAGGGTGATTGCTCGTTTGCATACGGCGTTGTGCTTTCTGTAAACGGGCAGTATGTAACTCTCTGGCTGCTTGTGAGGCAGTAACACCACGATCTCTCATAGCAAATAATATTTCTTCAGGAGAAACCAAGTCATATTCTGCTACTAACTCATTTACTTCCTCAATGATCTGATCTGCTCTACTTTGTATCTGATGTTCACGGACGCTATCAGTATATATTTTTTCTTGTTTACTATCAAGACCTCTTGTAAAGTCGTCTATTTCTTTACGATACTCAAGTTCACGGATCTTTTCTTCTTGGGGATCTAACTGTGCTTTTGCTCCAATACGCTCAACTTCTTTTTGTAATAGTTCAGTCGCTTTTAATAGTTTTTCTATCTGTATATCTTTTTCTGCCGACTTTCTTTCGGCTTCGTGATATCTAGCAGTTAGTTTGTCAATGCGCTGCTGAAATCTAACATTATTTTTATTTTCTCGTTCTGGTGTTTCGCCTTTATCTTTATCTGCTTTTGAGGCAGACTGCTCTTCAACCTCTTCTTCACCATCAGTCGGGGCTTCGTCTTCCTGTGAAGATTTGGACGCCTTTTGGGTAGTCGTTTTATTACGAAACTCTTGGCGTTGAGTTAGAAACTCTCGTGCTGACATTGCTGGTTCATTTGCCCCTGAACCTACATTATCAATACTATTATTTTCTACTACCGGTTCTGGTGAGGAACCACCACTATTATTATCACCTACTTGATCTGACATAGTTTACGAACTCCTATGAAAACAGCGTAGAACAAGTCTACGATACTTTATAAGAGTTAATAACCCGCTATTGTATTACTTCTAGGAGTTTTTTATAAAGTGGTAAGCGGATATGTCCTTCTAGCGCTTCCTGATAAAGAATACTATCTTCTCGGTTGCCTACATACTGATCTATTAGATCAGTCATATTGGTTATATCTACTGTAGAAATAATAGCAGTAAATGTAACATAAAGATTTCGGCAGGCTTTATCCATCTTTTATTACCTCGCTGTGATAGTTTATGAGATCAACTAGATCCTGTGGATCATACTTATCTGGTTGTTTCCAGGCAGTAGGTCCTTTTGTTCTCAATCTACGCACACCAAAGTCCTGAATAACATTAGCAAATGGATACTTCCCATAAATAAACTTTGTAGAGGCTTTATCACTAACATACGCTATGTATTCCCTGTGAAGATCGTGTATGTTTGTTCGCTTTGGTAGTTTATTCTTTATGAGAAACATATAAACAAATAGGAGTTTCTTTTGTATGAATAGTATTTGTTTTACTTTGCTTACATTATCCTTCACCTTTTGCTCTCCTCAACCTTTCTACAACATCTACGGCTGCTTGTGTGCCAATATAAACTATTGAGATAGTAACCCAATCACCACTGTTTAGACTTCCTGTTAGAAGTCCAACTGTACCAACTACCCATACAAGTAGTTTTCTTGATACTATCTTGTTTAATGTTTGATCTATTACTGCTCGCATACAGTCCTCCTATACTAAATAGTTTAGCATAAAAAAACTCCCCTTGTATAGTGGGAGAAGGGACTATACAGGGGGAGGAGGACCAAGAAAGTGTCCTGCTATAATAAATAGTTCTAACCTACCACAGAAGCACTATATTCTTTTTGGTGTTGCTGTGCCCAAGGTAAAGTCTGGAGCAAACTTGCTGTTACATTCCATACAGCCAACTCTTCCTCAGTGAGATCACAGAAGGGCTTTCGTGATAGCCAAGAACCGAACCAAATACGAGTGTCTGTAGCCTCTCCATTTGTAAAAGAAATAAGACCTGGTTCTACGCTTACAGCAACATAAGCCTTGTCCTGGTATTCAAATAGATCACCCTGCCGTGGTAGATTAGTAAAAGACATAATACGATCATAGTCTTGGTAATCACCATTAATGTAGAAGTTATTTCTCCACTTCTTTGTCCCACTACTATTAGACCAACAGTATGCTGGACCATTTATACGGTGACGAACACCATTACGATACCATTCTCTTGCATTTGTAGTCCTGACAGCAGGTTGATCCCCGATACTATCAAGGTTACCTTCACTATTGTGTATTAGAAACCAGCGTTGATTACCAACTATGGTATGACCAGAAGGTAAAGTATAACATACAATAGGTGGGTCATTCCTACCTAACCCTCTCTCAAGGTTCCTAATGAGATTGTTGCGGGGCTCAAGTACCTCCTCAACTACCGCTTCTTCGTCAAGAATACTATCTAATACATACCATATGTCTCTCCAAGATTTCAAGTGTCGCTTTTGTTTAGCCATTTTTATCTCCTTATAAATGGGTGTTGATCTACTTTACCACAGATCACCGGACCTGTCAAGTATAAGTAGATCAACACTGGAAAACTTGCCAACCTTATTTTATGGTAACATACCAAGTATTGTTATCATTATAAAGTTTATATACTTCTCCATCAACACCGGCACAAATACAAAGTAAGCCGTCGTATTCAACTAGATCTCCTACCCAAGTATCTCGGGGAAGTTCTGCTTCACCAAATACATAATAGCCACGATAGTATCTTCCACGTTTGTTATCTTTCTCACACTGCCATACACCGTTTAGACCAAGGTTTTTTGCTCTTTTATAAACATTTTCAGTGGTAGAGTGTAGCCAACCTTCCCTGTAAGAGATTGTTTCTACAAACTGTATAGCATAGTTAGTGTCGTTGATCTTGGCTTCTACACCATAATCACCTTCAAGTTGTTTATCTGCAAGGAAAACACACTTGACTAGTGCTGGGATCTCCTCTGTTAGGTTATGTAGTTCCCTGTCCCTATTGAAACTGGTGATTTCCCATAGTTGACCACCTGCAAAGTTGACGGTATAGTTAATAACTATGCTATAAGCACCATCCTCATACTCTACACGATAAACAAGATCGTCTTTGACTTTCTTCTTGATAGACTTGATCTTTTTATGTTTATCTAATACATCAATAATAATATCTACTGGTGTTTCTTTTGTTATTGGTCTCAACCATCTAATGGGCGCTTTCTTTGCAGCACGCCAGTCTTTTGTGTGAGCGTGTTCTCTATATCTTTTATTAAACATTTTTTTCTCCTCTTTTATCGGTGATCTCACCGTCCACTCCACTATACCACCCTTTTTCTCCTTCGTCAAGCATAAAAAAAGACTGCCCGGGAGGAGATAAAACCAGGGCAGTCCAGAGTTGTAATACGCACAACTCATAAGAGATCATAACACATATATTTTATTTTGTTAAGTGTTATTTTATGTTTTATTGACATAAATGTCAAACGTCAAACTTTTGACGGGTTTTACAACTAATCTATTTGGTGATAAAGTTTTTTAGCGTGTAAATAGGCAAGTGCAGCATCCCATTCTGTATGGAAAAGACCTAGGTTAGTTTTCTTTCCATATATTCTTATTTGTGCTTGCCACTTTCTTACATCTTTTCTCCAATAATAACCTTTTACATCTCGCCTATTGTATTGGTTTTGCTGGGCTGTTACAAGTCGTAAGTTACTCATACGATTATCAGCCTCCAAGTGGTTTATATGATCTATCTGTAAGCCCTTTGGTATTGGACCTTTTATTTGTGTCCAAAGATACCTGTGCATAAGACCAAGTGTACCATTATAACAATAACCTTTTTTATTTATTTTCCACTCACAAGGTTTTTGTTGTAATATCTTTATAGACCCTGGATCTAATACTACTACTTCTGGTATAATAAGTTTTTTTTGTTTCATTTTTGTTCTCCCAAATGTTTTTTATAGGACCGGTTCCGGTCTCTTATAACTAAATAGTCTGCTTTTTGGGAAAAGGCATAAAAAAAATAGGCACACAAGGTACCTATTTAAAAACACATTTAAGGAGATTGTTTATTTTCGTATTATCGCTATAATATATTATCGGATCTTTATTCAGTTTTGTTAAGCCCTTATTCTAAACTTTTTAGTAACTTACCTATTTCCATTAACTTTTTCTTTATTTCTTCATTCTTTTCTTCTGGGACTTCTTTTACTTCCACGACTTTCATACTTTCGTCTTGAATAGCACTCTCAAGTTCAGGTTGTTCCTCACCACCTTCCTCTTCGTATTCTTCTTCCATTTCTGGCTCAAACTCGTGTCCACAAGAAGGACATTTACAATGCATCATTTTTCGCTCCTGTATTATTATTTATTAAAAAACTCATACTCAAGATTTTCTAGTTCTTGATCTTTCATTTGTTTCATAAGTCTCCACATATTTCTTACTTGATCAACTGGTGGTTGTGGTACCCAACCAGGTTTATCTAGAAATGAAAACAAACCCGGATCTATTACAACTATTTTATTATTTGCTGGGTTAAACATAACATTATCTTGGTGTACATCTTCCCAACCTATACCAGTAGTTTGTTTTATTTTTAGTAATGCATCGTAAAGTTCTCTAAACTCTGGTTTTAGTTTATCTATATCGCTTGGAACGCCAACCTGTTGCTCAAGGTGGAGACGACGACGCACTTCTTCATAACCAATAGGAAATAGTGATCTCATATGATCTCTTTGTTCTTTTGTAAGAGGCAAAAGTTTAGGCATAACATAAGCATTTACTTCGCCCATAGCACTTGGTATAGTTTGTATTTTGGTAGGAACTAAATGATCCATTACACTTTGTGGTAATATGTCTGATGCTCTTGCTTCTTCTATCAGTTCTCTTATGTATTTTTCTCCTGCTGCACCCTGTTGTTCAAAAGGCAAACTTACTTTTACAACATTTCTTTGAGTTTGTTGGATGTCTTCACCTTTTTTTGCTGCTTCTATAAGTTTTTTTATTGTAGTATCGTCTAGTTCAAGTGGCAAACTTGCTGGTCTTACTTTTATTAAACCTTCTTCTATTACTTGTGTTGGTATGCCCTCAAATACAGCACCTTGTGCTCCTCTACCTACTTGAGAAGTTGCTATTGGATAATCGCTTTCTCCCATAGCACTCGATTGCGACATAAACCGTTTTAATGGATCAGTCACTTCTACTGCTGTTTTGGTTTGGAGAAGAGGTTCAATACCAAGTTGTTTTGCGGCTTCCATAATAGCGCGTTCTTCATCACTTGGAGTAATAAAAGAGGGGCGTTGAGGACCTTTTTCTGCTCTTCTGCCTTTGCCTGGTATTGGTGGTCTGCTCAAAACTCCTTTTTGAGCCAGTTCTTTTTCTAGTTTTCCAAAATCAAAATCACCATAATCTACCACTACAAAACTATTATCTTTTGGGCTTCGCATAACATTATCTGCGTTTACGCTTTTATACTTTATGCCAAGTTTACTGTATAACTCATTTAGAGCAAGAGCAAACTCTTGCAAATGATAGTTTTTTATCTCATTTGGGTTTATTACACCTTGCCAGTTTTCAGGTATTATTTTTTCTACTTCTTCTTTCTCTATTTTATTTAGAGGTCTTAATGGTTTAGAAAGCAAAGCAGAAAACCGACTATCTTTATCATCAATAAACTGAAATGTTTGGAAATGTTTTTTAACATATGGTGGTAAATCTGGGTTTGCTAACGCTTCATTGAATAAACGCAAGTTTGGTATTTCTTTGGTCGTTAAACCAACCCAGCCAAAAGGTTTTTCTGGATCACCAAAAGCACCTATTTTAGCAGCAAATCTTTCACCAGTTTTTGGGTTGAGAACTTCTATAACATCATTTTGTGATCCACTACCAAGGTATTTGACAGGAATAAGACCACGGCGAGGTAATACTTCCATCGCTTTTTCTCCAGCAAAACTTCTTGGAGCAAAAGTTGATCCCAGTTGTTCTTTCATTTGTTTTGTTGTTTCTGCCTGGAACCTTTCCATAACGGTTTGCCAAAGTTTTTCTTCGTCAACTGGTGGAAGTTCCATTTGAGGTGATAGACCTGGTGTTTCTGGGAAGTTTTCATTTACACCTGCACCACCACTACGAGGTAGATTTACTGTTGCTATTGGTAGATCAGCACGAGAGGTTTGTGGGTTTACAACATTTTTTCTATCAAATACAATAACATTTGTACCAAGTTTTTCTTCTGGTGTCAATACAACACCTGCTCTTGGACCTGGATCTTGTATGTTTTTTATTATTACTCCGTCGTATCCTGCTTTCTGTGCCTGTTTTGCTATTTTATCGGCTTCCATTTCTTTCATACCCTGTTTTGTTTGTACTGGCACTCTTCTAAAGAAACTACCATTAGCATCAACAATAAGGGGGTTTTTGAGTTCTATTTGTGCTTCTGTAATATAACCTGCCTTGCCTGCATAACTTCTAGAAATAACAGGATTATCGGTAAAGTAATACCAACCACGCTTATCTTTTGTTGAGAAAGGATCTTCTACACTTGATCCTCTATAAACTGTAACAGGACTTCCTGTTTGATCTACAACTTTATTATCAACAACATTTAAATCTTTATGCGTTCCTTGTTTTATTCTTTCTTGTATTATTCTTCTCGCCTCTTCTACTTGTCCTGCTTCACTTGCGGGAACAGGTTTAATAAGTTGAGGTTGTGGTATTTCACTAGTTTGTGGCGGTTCTGGAGGTCCAAGTTGTTTTGGTCCTTCTCCTGGTGCTTTTTGAGCAGCAGTTTCTTCTGCTGTCTGTATTGTTTCATAAATCTTTTTTGCTTCTGCTTCTGTTATTTCGCCTTCATCAACAAGAGCCATTGTTTTTCTAGCCATCTCTGCTTTGGCTGTTTTATCTGCGACACTTCTTCCTGCTAAACCACCGAATAATGCTCCAAGTGCGGCTGGTAATACATCACCCCAAGTCCAATCTTTCTTTCCTTGTGGTTTGGCTCCTGTTGCCCCTACAAGACCTTCTATTGCTCCTAATGCTGCTCCACCTGCCATTATGGCTGGTTTTGACAGAATACGAGCACCTTTAGCAAGAGCAGAGGTAGTCCCAAGACCAGGCACCAAACTACCAACGACTTCGCCAGCAACTCTAGCAAGTGGTCTTTCTTCCATTTCCATCTGTCTTTGTTTTTCTGCTTCTTTACCAACTTCTTCACCACCTAACTTTCCATAAATCTCTTCTTCAAAGTTATAACTAGCGCCTTGTAAGATCCCACCAGCAAATGTACCAAGTGTAGAAGTTCTTTCACTTGGTATTCTGGATAATGTATAACCAAAGTTATTATAAACTTTTTGAAGTTCAGGTAACTCGCTTTTTTCTATTTCAAACTCTTCAGCAGTTCCTGTTTCTGGTTTATATAGACGGACTTTTATTGGATCTTCCACAGTATTACTCCTAATAACCCATTCTTCTTTGAGAGCCTGATGGAGCAGAGGTTGCTGATGTTGATTGTTTTTCTTGCATTTTTCTCATAGCCTCTTCAAATACTCTTCTCTCGTATTCACTTATTTCTTCTTCAGTCATTTCGCCTTCACCTGGAAGAGCACCAAGAGCGGCAGGACCAATAGCAGCAAGAGCACTGTATTCTGGTGAAGTTATTAGTTTTTGTTCTAAATCTTTTAACTTTGCCATTTTAGCAATATTCTCTTTACCAATATTTCTTATTTCTTGATTTATAGCATTTATTGCTTTTAAACCTTTTGCTTCTGCTACATTTTGTCGTAGTTTTGTTTGAGCATAAACCAAGTTTGCTTGTCGTTCTTGTAGATCTTGTACTGCTTTAGCATATTCTTTTTCTAGTGTAGAAAGTTTGCTTGGTGGTTTTACTGAAATAGTATCAAAGATCTTTTTACTAATACCACGAAGAAATGGGACTGCTGCTCTACCAACACCTTCTGTAGCACCCGAAAGAGCACCCATTGCTACATCTTCACCAGTTATATAACCTTCGCGTTCTCTTTCTTCTTTTGTTCTGGATAAAGCACTTTCAGCAATACCAGCACCAGCAGCACCAAGCATACCTCCTATTGCTGCACCCCAAGGACCTGCTGGTGCGCCAAGTTTAGCACCTGCAAGACCAGCCGCTCCATATGGTGCTAATCCACCAACTAGTTTTGATAAACCATAAGTCCAAGGTCTTTCTTTTTTCTGTGCTGCTGTCTCAAGTTCTGCTATTCTTTGTGCTTCTTCACCAGCAACTAAACCGGTAAGTTCTTCTTTACCACCAAGAGTTAGACCAGATAATAGACCACCAATAACAGCACCTTTTGGAGAAATGGCTTCTGTTATTTCTTTTCTTGCTTCTGATGTTGGACTTTTAACTTCTTCAGTTACATCCATTTCTGGTAGAACAAAAGAAAACTCCAAACCTCGTTCTTTTGCCAGTTTTTGTTTGGCTGGTATTTCGCTTTCGTCTCTTTCAAATACTTGACTTTCGCCTGTTTCTGGATCTGTTATTCTAAACTTTATTTTTTCAGCCATTTATAATACTCCTAAAAACCCTTAAAGTTGCTGCCAGATCCTGGTACTTTCGTTCCTGGTGTTCTTCCTTTTGGTTTTCCAGTTACCGCAGCCGCTGCTTTTTCAACTAGGGTACTAACACCTGGTTCACCAAGCGGTGGCATTCCCTCTCTAAACTTTTGAGCAAAAGGCAAACCGGCTTCATAAGCAACCGCTATTTCTTCTAGACTAAAATAGGTTGGCTCAAATGGCTCATATCCTTGTAAAACTCCTGGGTCATATGTGCCTAACATATTGTTGTATAAAGCCTGGTGGTATTCATAGTTTCTTCTTGCTAAATCATTTATGTTTTGTAATGCGACTTGTGGATCGTCTTGACTTACCAAGTTTTCTAAATATTTTAGGAAGTCAGCATCAGTTAGTTTGCCACCTTCTAGCGCTTTACCTACTGACTGAATAACAACATTTAAGTTATTAGCAAATAGTTTCTGCTCTGGTGTCATTTGTGATCTATCCATTTGTCTCATTGCTTTTTGTAATAAGTCTGCATCTACTTGTTTGCTTCGGGCAATAGAGTTATTTAATCCAGCACCAAAACCTGCTGCACCAAGATTACCTCCCGCACCTTTCGCAATAGAACCCTCAACACCAGCATTTTCGTCAATATATGCTCGTAATGCTGCGCGTAACTGACCTATTGGCAATCCTTGTCCTTTTTCTAATACCGCTTTGCCATAACTAACAGTGTCTTCTAGTTGGTTTTGTGCTTCCCAAAAACTTCTTATTTTTTCTCTTTCACTGCCGGTTAGGTTTGTTTTTAATCTTATTGACTTTTCAGCACGAGCCATAGCGGCTTCAGCAGCAAGTTGTGCTGCTTTTACTCTTTCAGTAGCCGCTTTTGCACCTTCTTGCTTCATCCACATATCAAAATCTTCTTGTATAAGTTCTTTTCTTGCTGTTTTTATCTGTTTTTGTACTGCTGCTTGTGCTATAAGTTTTTCTCTTGCTGCTTTCTGTGGATCTCCACTAAAAAACTGTAATATTGGGTTTCCTTGTGGCTTTTTAGCATAAACTTCATCAACAATACGCTTTGCTATACTTTCTGGAGAACTTTGAAACCTACGAATAGAGAAACCACTTTTTTGTTCTGCTTTTTGTAGTGCTGTTTCTACTTTCTTTTCTTCCGGTGAAACTTGTGGTGCTTCTACCTTTGCTATTTTTGCAGTAAGTTCTTGTGTATTTGGTAGTCCCTGAACACCTACGTCTGCTAATGGTGATGCTTCTACTGGTACTTCTGCTGCTGGTGGTGCTTCTGCTGGTGCTTCTGCTGGTGGTATTATTTGTTCTAATGCCTTATCCATTTTAGCAGCAACTTCTGCTACTTCTGGTGTAGGCTCTGCTGGTGCTTCTGCTGCTGGTGCTAACTTTAATGGTTGTAATACCCGATCCATTTTAGCAGCAACTTCTGCTACTGCTGGTGTAGGCTCAAAATCACCTTCTGGCATTTCTA
>Ga0070749_10000339_pt1 | contig 31095 bp, 29 predicted proteins | sample VirMetDEL_Nov_18_FD_75180 | JGI IMG/M metagenome (GOLD analysis project Ga0070749, IMG submission 75180) | Aqueous microbial communities from the Delaware River and Bay under freshwater to marine salinity gradient to study organic matter... | ecosystem: Environmental > Aquatic > Marine >...
AAGACTCTATCATAAAAACATTTGCACCTTTAATCACACCAACCGAAGAAAATAAGTTCAATATTGGTAAAGGGCAGTGGTTTATTTTTGGAGCCACTAAAACATAATGTCAGAGAACTACTTAGCGAATCCTAATTTAAAAAAGGCACATGTGCCGATTGAATGGACTGCGGAACAGGTTCAAGAACTGATTCGTTGTTCAAAGGACATGGAGTATTTCATTGAAAACTATGTTAAGATCGTTAATCTTGATCAAGGTTTGATACATTTTAAGATGTATCCATATCAAAAAGAAATGGTAAAGACGATTGACGAGAATCGTTTTACTGTAATTAAAACTTGTCGTCAGGCAGGTAAAACTACTACATCGGCAGCAATTATTCTTTGGCATGTACTTTTTAATGATAACTATAGTGTTGCAATTCTTGCAAATAAGTTGTCTACTGCTCGTGAGATTTTAGCAAGAGTTCAACGCGGATATGAATATTTACCGAAGTGGTTGCAACAGGGTGTGATTACTTGGAATAAAACGAATATTGAGTTAGAAAACGGCAGCACGATTATCGCCGCATCAACTGCTTCCAGTGCTATCCGTGGTATGAGTATTTCATTACTATATCTCGATGAGTTTGCATTCGTACCTCGTAATATTCAGGAAGACTTCTTTACTTCAGTTTATCCTACTATTATTTCAGGTACAAAAACAAAAATCGTGATTACTTCAACTCCAAATGGTTTTGACTTATTCTATAAGATATGGATAAACAGCGTTGAGCATCGAAATGAATATGCAAACTTTGAGGTTAACTGGGATGCAGTTCCAGGTCGTGATGAAGATTGGAAACAAAAAACAATTGCTAACACAAGTGAAGATCAGTTTCGTCAAGAATTCGAGGCTGAGTTTATTGGTTCAGCACATACTCTAATATCACCAACTATTTTAAGAACACTTGCGTTTATTAATCCGATTCATACTTCTTATGGTGGCAATCTTAGAATATACAAAGAACCTGTAAAGGATCATCATTATTTTTGCGTGGTTGATACTTCAAGAGGTTCAGGAATTGATGCATCTGCTTTCGTAGTTGTTGATACAAGTACAGCACCATATGAGGTCGTCGCTGCTTATACTGATAATCTAATTGCTCCTCTTTTATATCCTGAAGTAATTCATAATGTTGTTAGGTCTTTTAACAATGCATCTGTTCTCATTGAAATTAATGATAATGGTCAACAAATAGCAGATATTCTACATTTTGATTTAGAGTATGAAAATGTGATCTTTACTGCAGTCAAGGGTCGTGCAGGTCAGGTTATTGGTGGCGGGTTCTCTAAAACCGTGCAGAAAGGAGTGAGAACTACAAAACAGGTAAAACGAATAGGTTGTGCGAACATTAAAACAATGATTGAGAAGTCACAGATACTATTACATGACTACCACGTTATCAATGAGTTTTCTACTTTTATACAAAAGAACGCTTCATATGAGGCTGATGCGGGTGCCCATGATGATTTAGTAATGTGTCTAGTTCTTTTTGCGTGGTCTACAAACCAAGAGTTCTTTAAAGAGATCACAGACACTAATTTTCGTAAGAGATTATTGGATAATCGTGATCAAATGCTCTCAGATGATGTTTTACCATTCGGGTTTATCGATGATGGAAGTGAAATTGAAAATGTAATAAATAATTCAAACATGACCAGCCAAGGTGAGTTTTGGAATGATTTAGATGGTAGTAACAAATGGAATGACTGGTAATCTATAAGTTCATCAAATTATAAATAAAAAAGAATTTGATAAAAAAAACAATCTGACAAGGAGATAAAAGATGCCTTTTCAAGTTTCACCAGGCGTTAATGTTTCTGAAATTGACTTGACAACAGTTGTTCCTGCCGTCTCAACCACAACTGGCGCTATTGCTGGTTGGTATCATTGGGGTCCAGTTGCAAAGAGAGTCCTTGTCGATTCAGAAAGCACTCTAGCTTCACAGTTCGGAGAGCCTGATTCAAATAACTATCAAGAGTGGTTTACCGCAGCAAACTTTCTTGCTTATGGTAACGCTCTCTACGTAGCTCGCGTTGAAAATGATGCAAACAATGCTTCAACGTCAACTGTCGGTCGTTATGTAAAGAACGACGATGACTATGAGCAAAACTATTCAACTGGAATTACTGGTGGTGGTGACTGGGTTGCAAAGTATCCTGGTGTAATTGGTAATTCACTCAAAGTTTCAGTTTGCGTAAGTGCAAACGCATATACTTCAACGATTGCAGCAAATCTAGAGTTCCAAGCTGGCAGAACTACAATTAAAACTGTTGGTGCAGATGGTCTACAAGCGATTGACGTAACCGGTTCTGTTTCTAATGGAGATGTAATTTTCCTACAGTCAGCTGGTATTAATCTTGGCGATGGTCTTTCAGTGACAAACGTAAGCGCAACTGAAATTACTGTAGCTACTGCTCCTACTCAAACTCAACTAGGAACAACAGATAATTCTACTCTAGTTTTTGCTAACACTGCTGTAAAGGCTGCTGAACGTCGTTGGGAATACTACAATAACTTCGATGCTGCTCCTGGTACTTCAACTTATGTATCAAATAAGGGTGGTGCTAATGATGAACTTCACATTGCTGTTGTTGACGAAGATGGTGAGTTCACAGGAGTTAACGGTCAAGTTCTAGAAGCATGGAGCAACGTTTCACGTGCTCTCGGCGCTCAAACAACTGATGGTGCTTCAAACTACTACAAGGATGTTATTAATAATCGGTCATCTTATCTTTGGTGGGCAAGTCACGTTGATTCAATGACTGGCGCAGGTAGTGCTGCAACAACTACGTTCAGTGTTACAAGCGATAAAGCTGTTACAAATTCTCTCTCAGGTGGTGATGATGGTACTGCACCAACAAATGCTCAGATTATTAATGGTTACAATCTCTTTCAGAATGCTGAAGAAGTTGACGTTTCGCTTGTTCTAGGTGCTGATGCAAACGCAACAGTGGCTACTCATCTTATTCAAAATATCTGCGAAACAAGACTCGATTGTATCGCTCTTCTTTCAGTAGAGTCTGGTGATGTTGTAAATAACTCAACATACGCTGGTAAGGAAGCAGAAGATTCAGTTACTTATCGGAATACTCTACCATCAAGTTCCTATGGTGTTCTTGACGGTGCTTGGAAGTATCAGTACGATAAGTACAACGATGTATACCGTTATGTTCCAATGAACGGCGATACTGCTGGTCTAATGGTTCGTACCGATACAACTCGTGATCCATGGTTCTCACCAGCTGGTTTCAATCGCGGACAAGTTAAGAATGTTGTGAAGCTTTCTTACAATGCTAAGAAGTCCGAGCGCGATACGCTTTACAAGGCTGGCATCAATCCAGTTGTAGCGTTCCCAGGTCAGGGCACGGTTCTATTCGGCGATAAGACGATGCTATCACAGCCAAGTGCTTTTGATCGTATCAATGTTCGTCGTCTCTTTATTGTCCTTGAGAAAGCAATCTCAACTGCTGCTAAGTTTAGTCTGTTTGAGTTCAATGATGCTTTCACTCGGTCACAGTTCCGCAATCTAGTTGAACCATTCCTAAGAGACGTTCAGGGTCGTCGTGGTATCACTGACTTCCGTGTAGTTTGCGACGAAACAAACAACACTGGCGAAGTTATTGATCGTAATGAGTTTGTTGGTGATATCTACATCAAACCTGCTCGCTCGATTAACTTCATTCAACTTAACTTCGTTGCAGTTCGCAGTGGAGTTGAATTTGAAGAAGTAGTTGGACAGTTTTAATATAAATATAAAAGGATATATCAGGAGAAAAAGTCATGGCATTTAACATTAACGAATTTCAAGGAGCAATGACAGGCGGCGGTGCTAGACCTTCCCTCTTTGAAGTTACGATGACGAATCCTTTTAACAGCGCGTCCGACGACAAGTTTCGTTTTATGTGCAGAGCAGCACAGATTCCTGGAACTAACGTTACTCCGATCAATGTTTTATACTTTGGTCGCGCAGTAAAGTTTGCAGGAAATCGCACCTTTGAGGATTGGACAACAACAATAATTAATGATGAGGATTTCGCAATTCGTGCAGGATTAGAAGAGTGGATACAAAATATTAACTCAACAGAAGGCAACCTTCGTCTTACTGGTGCTAATCCTGAAGCCTATAAGTCACAGGCGCAGGTAAGGCATTATGGTAAAGAGGGTGCAGTTCTTCGTGAGTATAAGTTTGTTGGATTGTTCCCAACTGTTGTAAGCCCAATCGATCTAGACTGGACAGCAACAGACGCAATCGAAGAGTATCAGGTAACGTGGACATACGATTACTTTACTGTTGATACAGCTTCTTCGTTTGGTATTGCAATCAACACATAAAGATAACTATCTTTGCGAAAAAAGGGGGCTTTGGTCCCCTTTTTTTGTTTCAGTCGCATTATAAATAATAGCAAACATCAACCAAGGATTTATTATAATGGCTGAACTTTTTGGATTTACTATCGCAAGAAAAAAAGAAGAGAAGGAACAAGAAAAAACTCCTTCTATTGTAGCACCTACAGTAGAAGATGGTTCGATTGAGATTGCTCCTGGTGGCGCTTATGGAACGTATGTTGACTTAGAAGGTAAAGCTAAAAACGAAGGCGAACTTGTCACAAAGTATCGTGAGATGTCAGTTCAACCAGAGTGCGATTCCGCAATTCAAGATGTTGTAAACGAAGCTATTGTTGTTGATGAACTTGAGGGTCCAGTCGAAATTAACATGGACAAACTCAAGCAACCAGCAAGTATTAAGAAGAAAATTATTGAGAATTTTCAAGATATTCTCAGAATGCTTGACTTTAACAACAATGGTTATGATGTATTTCGTAAGTGGTATGTTGACGGCAGACTCTATTACAATATCGTAATTGATGAAAAAAATCCAAGAGCAGGTATTAAATCTCTTCGATATATTGATCCTCGTCGTATTCGAAAAGTTCGTGAAGCAATTAAAGAGAAAGATGCACGAACTGGTGCAACTCTTTACAAGGGTATGAATGAATATTACATCTATAATCAAAAAGGTGTATCAACTGCTTCTGCTGGTCAAGGCATCAAGATTGCGAAAGATTCAATCTGTTACGTTCATTCTGGTCTGTTAGATTCGCGTAATAATCTTGTCTATTCTCATCTACACAAGGCAATCAAACCTCTGAATCAGCTTCGTATGCTTGAAGATGCCGTTGTTATCTATCGTCTCGCACGTGCACCAGAGCGTAGAATATTCTACATTGACGTTGGTAATCTTCCAAAAATGAAAGCTGAACAGTATCTTCGTGATATGATGGTAAAGCATAAGAATAAGTTAGTATATGATGCATCGACTGGTGAAGTGCGCGATGATCGCAGATATATGACAATGCTTGAAGATTTCTGGTTTGCTCGCCGTGAAGGTGGTCGTGGTACAGAAGTTACTTCATTGCCCGGCGGTCAAAATCTAGGTGAGATGGAAGATGTTGATTATTTCCGTCGCAAACTTTATAAGTCTCTAAACGTTCCCGTGACTCGTATGGAGTCAGAGAATCAGTTTAATCTTGGACGTGCTTCAGAGATTACTCGTGATGAGTTAAAGTTTAATAAGTTCATTCAAAGACTTCGCAATCGGTTTTCAATTTTATTTGATGAACTCTTAGAAATTCAGTTAGCTCTCAAGGGTGTTGCAACTCGGTCTGAGTGGCAAGAAATGAAAGAATACATTTATTATGATTTCATGGAAGACAATCACTTTAGCGAACTGAAGCAGTCTGAAGTTATGACTGAAAGACTTCGTATTTTGCAAGAAGTTGATCCGTTTGTGGGTAAGTATTTTTCAACTGATTGGATTCGTAAGAATGTTCTGCATATGTCTGACCAGGACGTTCAACAAATTGAAAAAGAGATTGATGCTGAATCTAAAGAAGGTGAAGATCTTGAAGGAGATGATCAAGAAGCTCCTGAACAACAACCTACAGCGAACACTGCGCCACCAGAACCTGCAGAAGAGTTTGAACCACCGAAAGAACTCAGCGATGAGGAGAAGAAACTAGTTGAAAGCATGACACGTTTCATGGATTCGATGGTTGACACAGACAAGGTGTAATCATGAAACCAACAGTTGATAATGCTAAACTGCTCACGACAGTTCTTGCAGTTATAAAGAAACAAGGTATTGAAATCAAAGAGGAGTTAAGAGAAAATCTATACAAATCTTTGAATGAAATAGAAATACCTGCTGGAGAACAAGGTCTTCAAGGAGAAGTTGGACCACAAGGCGAGCGTGGTTTAATCGGCGAGCAAGGTCCAATAGGTCCACAAGGTCCACAAGGCATACAAGGCGAGAAGGGAGAAGTTGGTGATAGAGGCGAGCAAGGTGAACCTGGTTTACTCGGCGAGCAAGGACCACAGGGAGAACAAGGCGAGCAGGGTATTCAAGGTCCGAAAGGTGAAAGAGGGTTCAAAGGCGAGAAAGGTGATAAAGGAGAAAAAGGTGATAGGGGTGATGTTGGACCTCAAGGCGTAAAGGGTGAACAAGGTCCTATTGGCGCTCAAGGAGCAAAGGGCGACAAAGGTGAAAAGGGCGACGCTGGAAAAGATGGAAAAGATGGTAAGGATGGTAAGAAAGGACTAAAAGGCGATAAGGGTGCTCGTGGTGCGAAGGGAGAAAAAGGAGCGAAAGGCGACCGTGGACCTGCTGGTAAAGATGGAAAGGATGGATCTCCTGGCAAAGACGCAGATGTAAAAAAAGCGTTAGTTAAGTTTGAGAAAGATTTTAATCAGTACAAAGCAAAACTCAATCAGCAACTATCGACAATGGGTGGTGGTGGTTCTACTAGAATACTAGACAATGATGATGTTGTATTTAATCGCCCAAGCCAGTTAGCAAATAATGACATTTTGATATTTAATCATTCAATACAAAAGTTTACTTCATTAAATATTGTTGATGTAATCAATACAGTAAGGATACAACTAGAAGTGCAGTATGATAGATTAGTCGATGAAACTACGGTAGGAGCCAACACATACACATATGTGGGTGAGGCTACTCCTGGATCTTATGCAAACACAGCTTCGTGGAGAATTAAGAGAGTAGGAGAAGTCAGTGGTAATACAGTTACGACGATTCTTTGGGCGAATGACACTGATAATTTCGATAAAATTTGGGATGATAGAACTACTTATACGTATGACGTATAGTTATATTTTTTTATAAATAAAGTAAAGAAAACTATTTTCTAGAAGGGGAAAATAAAAATGGCTCTTATCATTGACCCAGATAATTTGTCCCAAGGACAATCAAACACAAATAGCGGTGGAATCAATATTGCCGTCCCAAGTGGTAATACTGCTGTTACAATTGTTAACGCTTCATCTACCGCTCTACCATCGTTTTCAGTAAATGATTATTTTGAAATTAGAAATTCATTGAGCGCTAATACAAATGGTCTATATTATGTAACAGCTGTTGGTACACCAACGAATGGTTATACTGTTAATAAAGTTGGTGGCGCTCAAGGTTCGCCAACAGCTGATGCTCGGGATGATGGTCTTGCTAATGCTGGTATTACATTCCTAGGAGCTGATACAAACGCCTTTACTGAAAAATCTGTTTACTTTGATACTTATTCAAAGAAAATCTGGTTGATTCGTCAAGGAAATCTTGACGACGTTGGTGAGTCACAAACGAACGGCGTTACCCTTCAGTCTCTCTACTCTTTCACAAAGGAAGAATGGAAGACCGACGATCTACTTATCAAGTTTGACTTCCCATTTACTGCTATTACACCAGAACAGTTCGAAATTGGAAATGGCTGGAGATTCTATGATGAAAATATCACAGACGGATCAACGAATCGTAAAACTCGCGAACTAGTTCGTACTGGAGGTTGGTCAGAAGTTAGCGAAGCTGGCGATTTACTTCAACAGTATTCGGGTATTATTACTCTAGGATCATTTGAAGACACTGCTGACTTTGCTCACGTTCAATTTGGCACTGACCCTGAAGATACTACAGCCGCTGATGACTTTGTGTTTTCTGGTCGTGTGAACGAAGCGCTTCGCACCTTTGATGTCGCTTATAATCCTGATTTGGGTGGTGTGCCAACTGTTAAGTTTACTGCAAACACAATTCAAATTATCGGTGGTACTTCTAATAACTGGGTAACTTTAGGATTCAATCAAGGCGGTAGTCTTCGCGTTACTGCTGCTAATACAGCTGGAAATATTCAAACATCTTCAGTGTTAATCACTGATATTTCTACTACTACTGCTACAAACGATACAGTTAGTGTTACTGGTGCAGCTACTTACACTGCAGAAAATGCTGATACAGTTGCTGAAATTGCTTATGATAATCGTAGCGCTCTATCGCTTTTCTTAAGAGCAAATACGGCAGGCGGCGCTTCAACTACACAATCAAAAGGATTCGACTCTTCAGACTTGGCAGCAATCGGTGTTACCACTCTTACAAACCAGGTTTATCGTTTCCCACTAACAAACGCATTAGATCCAAAAATCAGTCTTTCTGACAGTACTGTAACAAGTGGCGATTATCCTGAAATTAAAATTCGTTATTTTGCAGTTCCATTTCAACAAGACGTTGATACAGCAGGATCACCTAGAAACTTTGGTATCGTAATTGATGCTGGTACTTATTCATTCCCAGACGGTTCTTATAATACAGGTAGCGATGCAAATACTATTACCACAACAATTGCAGGTATTCCATCATCTACATTTGATGCTGGTACATTGACAATTCATGAAGGTGCTGATAAGGGTAATTATACTATCGATACAGCATCTGGTGGTACTATTAATATTTTAGGAGCGGCACCATTATCGGGTGGAAATCTTTCTGGTATTTCCATGACTCTGCAAAGAGCTACTAAAATTATTGACGCTACGAATGGTCCTACAATTGAACAAATTTACAACCGTGTACAGTATCAATTAAGACAAAATACAAATATTAACGATACAAATAGCGGTAATACTGTAACAGGTTCAACTGCTGATGAGTTATTGTTCTTCGTTGGTGACGCGATTACGGCTGGTTCAACTACTTCACCTCCAGAAAATCCTGAAGGTGGTGGAACGGGTGTTGCTATGCTTGGATTTAATCCTAACGATACAAACGACGTTACGCTTGTAGATAATGGTAATACTGCTAGAAACTTCCCATTCTTGGCTGCTGGTAACATCAATTTCAATTCAAACCTAGACGATGATAATGATGCTAAGTTCTGGATGTTCTTTACTTACACTCATCAACGTACATTGACAAATGCTGATGTAGGGGTGCCATCTGGAAGAGTCGCAACAATTACGTGTGATGCCGGTGCTGGTAATGATATTGTAATTGAAGATTTTACTCGTTATCAAGATCAAACTTGGTCCAATGCTCCAGCTCAAGATCAATTAGCAGTTGGACAATATATTCGTTTTTCAGATTGGACTAATAGTGAAAACAATGGTATTTGGAGAATTACTGCATATAATAGTGCTACATCGATTACTTGCGTAAAGGTAGATGGTGATGCGCCAGTCCAAGAAACAAACACAACTGGTGTAAAACTACGGGAAGATCCAATTGATTCACCTGATGCTATTATTGTAAACGATAATAACGGCGCACAAATCACCGGTATCGCAAATACTGCATCTGTTGCGTTTGACTTCGACTTTACAAACAATAATCAGGGCAGTCGTGTTCCTTCAGCTAATACTTTACTGTGGCCAACAGTAACTACAGGTAATCCTGCCGTAGTTACCGTCCGTGCAATTGGTTTCAATACCGCACAGTTCGTGGAAGTTGCTTCAACGATTACAAGAGCAACAGGACAGAGTATCTCCGTGGTGTCTGGTCTTGAAAGAAACTACTCTAACCCAACATAATGAAAGGTAGATAATGAATATATCATTAGAACAAGCAGGTGAAGTTCTTGGTAAAACTTCAGATGAGATGATGTTTTTAGTACAGTCAAAAAGAATCCAAGCAGGGGTGGACCAAGACACCCTTGTTTGGACTTTTCAACTTGAAGATGTTTTGAAGTTGAAGAAGGAATTAGAAGAAGAAACTTTACAAGAGAGTCAACAGTTTTTATCTGAATAATATATTATGAGAAATTGTGGTGAATGTAATGTGTGTTGTATAATAGCAGAATTCACAGTTCAGGAACATGGATTTGATAAAAAAACTTATAATAGATGTCCTAAGTTAACTGATAATATTTGTGAATCTCAATGTACAATATATGATAATAGACCAAAACAATGTGCTGAGTTTACATGTTTGTGGATTGATGGATTTGGTAATGAAGAAGATCAACCAAACAAAAATCATTTGCTTACGTGTGTTCGAACGTTTAATAATGGTACTTGGATTATTGCCATTGAAAATAAAAAAAATGCCGTTAATGATTATCCGAACATGTTAATTGATTTAGCAAGAAAATTTGATATACCAATTATTATAAGATCAATAGATTCTAATTTACAAACGGGTGATAAAACTGTAATAAAAAATTCTTTGCTACATCGTGCTAAAGCAATGACAGGTCCATTTATAAAATGGTTAGATGAAGAAAAAGATATTGGTTTATATGAGTTAACAAACCCTGAATCAAATTGAATTAGGATAAAAAATGGCACTAACACCTACTTTTAATGGCACGAGAGTAAATGATTCCAATTCCGCTACTAACTGGGCTAGATTCCAGGCTGGTGGTGGTGCTCCTGCTTCAGAAGCGCCTCTTGCTTATCAGGGCGGTTTAGCTGTAAACGTTCAGGTTAAAGCTACAACATCTACTGAAGGTGTTTCTTACGATCATAGCGCTACAGCTAGTTTTGATATGACAGCGGCTGCAAACCGTTTATGGTTTGTAAAATTATATCTTTCAGATTCATTTACTATTAACGCAACTAGAGGATTAGAAGTAGGCGTTGGTTCTGATTCCTCGAATTATGATAGATTTGTAATATCTGGTTCTCAAGCTCTTAGAACTCCAGTTTATGCAGGGTATCCTGCACGGGGTGGATATGTAATTACCGCTATAGCACCATCTGTCAGTTCTTGGCAAGATGCAAATGTGGGAACAGAAGAAGGTCCAGTTGGCACAGCAGATTATACTGCAGTAGATTGGTTCTATGGTGCTTGTCGAATGGCAACAGGTTCTGCCAAGTCAGAAAACTTTGCCGTTGATTCGATTGATATTGGTACAGGATTAACAATTTATGGTGATAATGCCGGCGATTTTACCTACAAAAATTTTTATTACTATGATCAAAATGGTTCTGTAACCAGTTCAACTTTCAATAACAGTAATAATAGATGGGGTGTTAGTACTGGTAGCGGTGACGCTGTTATTATGAGAGGGAAGATAATCATTGGAGATTCTGCTGGCACAAACTCTTCAACATTTTCTGATTCTACTTCTGTTGTTACTTGGCCAGATGGATACAGCGACGTTGGATTAAATGGTACACTTTTTTATTGTAATAATGCAAGCGATTCTCATACACTTGACTGTTTGTTGATTTCTGAAGGACAAGAAACAACAGTTGATACTCGTGCGGACATTGAAGTAGCTGGAACGGTAGGCGCTTTTACTTGTGCAGGTACCATTAACAATTTTAGAAACGCAACATTCACAGCAGCGGCTACTCTTGCTGGTGCAAATATTCAATGCAAATTATTAACTGCAAATACTACAATTGGACCACCAGGGTTTCCAACAATAGGTTCTAGTACAACAACGACTACGATACGAACAAATTCTGCGGCAAATGAAGCATGTGTGCAAGATTTTCCTGACAGTAATTCAACAAAGTATAGTTATATTGATTTTGTACAAACTGGTCTTGGTCATGCAGCAGAATTATCTACTGTGGGTGGGTCATATCAGTTTACAAATTTATCATTCACAGGATATAACGCTTCAAATAACCAAACAGATTCAGCAATTTATGTTTCAGCTTCTACTGGTACTACGACAATCAATCTTTCAGGCACAAATCAACCTTCATATCGAACTGCTGGTGCCACTGTAACTTTCGTTTCTTCTGTTTCGATTACAGTATCCAATATGGTAGCAAACACTGAACTTCGCATTTACAACACAGCATTATCTGAATCAGACGCAAATTATCAAATTGCAGGCGTTGAAGATGTATCAAAAGCTACTGGAGATACAAGTGAAGAAAATGGTACAGCTTCTGGACCTGATGGGAATGGAAGATATAGTTTCAATTTTTCGACCAGTCAAAACGTTAACTTGAAACTTAGATTTATCAATACTGCGTTTGTAGATAGTGCATACTGGATTGCGGATGATATTTCAGTAAATTCAGGAACAGATGCTACGCTATCGATTCAGGCGGCGCAACGAAAAGATAGAGTGTTTAGTAATCCTGTTTAGTATTATAAATATAAAAAAACGAATTTCATTAGGAGAATAGTTAAATGGCTGGTGATCGTAAATATACCAGAATTCCTCCAGAAAGCACTGGCGATAGAATACTCTTAGTTCATACACAAGAAGTTCCATTCGATAACCTACAGGGTGGTCATGTTTGGAAACGAGGTTCACAGTATACAATCACTGGCAACAGTGGTCCTACCATTACCATAACACTTCATAAAGCTGTTATTGCTGCTGGTGGTACTTCAGGATACTTAGTATATGAAATAGACGAAGATGAAAACTATCTGAATTCTCCTGACGTAATCGACAATCAAGAAATTCGTTTAGGTAGTTCCAGTGGAACATTAGTTGCTTATACGAACGGAACTTCTTATTGCATTTATGTAAACGGTCAAGCGATTATCGGTAAAGATAATTCTACATACGCGGCGAACGTTGATCGTTTTGGTGGTTTGTATACAAGATTTACTGAAGGCGCGCCAGAAATTTCTAGTTTTGGTAAGTTACGTGTTACTCAACCAACACTTTTAGCACAATATGATTTTACAAAATCAGCACTGAACGACGAATTTGCAAACTCTCAAGAACAATTAGGAACTGCTACTTGGCAACCAGATATTGGCGCAATAAAACTTACTGTGAGCGGCGATAATACTGTTGACCGGGTTACGAACACTTCAAACTTATTTCATCCAGTACTTCCTGGTTCTGGTATTCTTTTTGTATTCGCTGCTAGAGCAGACAGTGTGAACACGGGTGTGGTTCGCAACTGGGGTGCATTTGATGCTACTGATGGTTATTTCTTTCAACAAAACGGAACAAAGTTAAGAGTAGTTCATAGATATACGCTTGACGGCAATGCTACAGCTGAGATGTCAATGGAACAAGCAGACTGGAATCGAGATACGCTAGACGGAACTTTCAATGCTAAAAATCCAAGCGGTATGAATTTGGATATAACAAAAATTAATTTATACTGGGTTGACTATCAGTTTTATGGCGGCGGGAGAACACGTTGGGGTGTTTTTTATCAGGGTGAACGTATTGTTTGTCATGAGATGCGTCATGGAAATGGAGAAGAGGGCAACGTAAGTCTTACAAATCCAATCGGTAATCCAAATCGTCCATTATGTTGGGCAATAGCAAATAGAGTGGATGCTGATTCAGCAAGTCCAGATGGTTCAGAAGCAAACTTCTGGGCTTTTGGTGGTGCTGTTTATTTAGAATCTGACGCAAATCCATTAGCTGAATCGAATATTCGTGGTTATCGAAATCAAGGTTTTGTAGTACCTGCAACGAGTACGAGTACAGAATATGCATTTACTTTAAGTCCAGCGCAGTATTATCCAGAAGCATTAGTTCAGGATACTTCTGCGGGAGGTTCTTTTACATTATCAGGCAGTCAATTAGAAAACCATTCAATCTATTCTCCTCAAATATTAAATGTCGCGGCGTATAATCAGTTAGATGATGACGTTGATAGAAAAGTTGAGATACGTCTGTTTCAAAAATGTATCATGCGTGGATTAAACTATAACCCTGTAAGTTTCAGTAGTGTTGAAGTTGATACGGATGGTGATCACTTAGCTCACGGACCTGAGTTTGCAAGGTTTGTTGTTGATGGCGATAAAGATTTCAATTTCTTTGATATCTTTAAAACGATTCAAAACGGTGCAGTAAAAAATAATAGTGACCAAGCATTTGCAAGAAATTCACAACCAATTACTACTTTTTATGAAGGCGCAGATCCAGAACTAACTGGTGTAAAACGTATCGTAGTAAAGGTAAAGAATCATCCGCTTTTTGGAACTAACATTCACTTTTTTGATGACAAAAATAAAGTGTTGTTTAGAGATCCAACGAATGTCACGGATCCAGAAGTTTTAGCGGGATTCAATAATCAAGGTACGTTAAAAACAGCAAACACCACATCTACAGATTGGCATTATCTATCTTTTATTGATAGAGATGAAGCGTGGATTTATAATAGCACTGCAGACATTGATGATGATAGAAATGCCAGAGTGATAAACATAACCGGAAACAGAATGATTACAGCAGGTCTAGCGGTTGGAGATATAGTAACTCTAACAGGTACAGGTGGAAGCGCGGGTCAGGATGGTACTGCATATGTTCTTGAAGTCGCAGGCGGCGGTGGTGCTAATACTGTTACTTTACAAGGTAGAAGTGCTACGTATTTAGACGCTGGTTGGGTTGGTACTGCAAATAATACATCAACTGATTCGGATCCAGTATCATCAATTACTACACTCGGTGTTGGAACTTATCCACTTGATTATAAAACATCGCTACTCGCGTTAGCGAATACTGATGTGGGTATTACGTTGTCTGGTAATACGATTACAGATCAAAACTCTTTATATGGTCCTCCACCAGCACGAGTTGCTTGGACATTTATGGTACGCCATCTAAGAGCAAAATCTTCTAACACTTTAGTTCGTTGGGCTATGACTTGGAAAGAACGCGTCCAGTAAAATGCTGACGTTTAATTATAACAATTGGCAGTTTTGGGAAGCATATAATCCTCCAGATTATCTAGGACCACAAAAAGTAACTTTTGATGGTTTAGCAAGATTGATTCTTGTGAACGAGGGTGTGACTTCATTAAATTTTGCACAAGATGTATACTCTGGATGGAAAGAATGGGTGCAAGATCCTACTCAAGATAATGGTAAATGGACTGAAGCAATATCAGCAGTTGGTGGTGACCCTCTTCCTGGGGATAGAACTCTTGGTTCTACTTTCTTCCTAGAAAACGATTGGAAAATGAGAACATGGGAAGGCGACCACGAAATAACCGTGTTTGGAAACGTCTTTACTCGTACTGGAGAATCGATATTTGTAAGAACTATTGATAAGTGGAACATCGTGATTAACTTGAACACGTCTACTCTCGTGGAAACTGCCACTGTTGCTCTAGGTCCTGCGGCTGTAGAACAGATCGTTTCTGGTGTCTGGGCAGAAAGTCTTTCCGGAACTACTGCTGGCACTAGATTAATTAACGTTGATGATATACCTCAAAATGTTTGGGATTATATCATTGACAGCGGTAGAGCACAATCAGCAGGTGATAAACTGAAAAAGGTTGCTACGAAGACGCAAGACATTGCCTTTAAGTAATCAATTTTTATAAATAATATAGAATTAAGGAGAATACAGAATGTCAGAAACTGAACAGAATACAATTCGTGACGCTATTGTTGCGCTACAAAACGGCGAATCAGGAGCATTCAAAGACGCAATCACTGCTTCTCTTATGGATAAAGCAATGGACGCGATTAATGTTCAAAGAATTGGCGCTGCTCAATCTCTATTCGCAGAACCTGAAATTTCTCCAGAAGAAAACACCGAACCAGAGGAAGTAGCTGATGAAGAAGTTTAAGAATTTATTTGAGTCAGTAGGTTCTCCAGCCAATGATTCAAAAGTAAAGGAAGATGACGAAGAAGAAGTCAAAGGTTACAAGCCTCGTTCTAAGGGTGAAGAGGATTTTGTCAACCAGCATAAAGTAGTGAAGAAGGAACATCCTGCCGCTGAACCTCATCAACACACTGGTGATCGCAAGGGTCCAAAGAGTGACTCTGGCGAAGACCATGAAGGTTTTGAAAAGAAGGGCGAGCCAGTTCTAAAAACGTATGATCAGTTTAAGAAAATGGGCGGATTCGGTGGAAATTCCTATAAGGGTGTTGGTAATTCTGGTGGCGAAAAAGCTCCAGTCATGCAAGGCTCTTCAAAGATTAAAGAAGAAACTGAACTTGATGAAGCAAAAATGAGTGCAAGTCAAATTGCTGCTCTGAAAAAAGCATATGAACCAATGCGCGGCAAAAAGATTAGCATGGATTCTGGTAATAAATTACGTTCAATTATGGACAAAGTTAATGATGATAAACAAGCACTAATTCAACTTGTCAAAGCAGACATTCCATTTGTTAGTTCATTGGCTGTTACCAGACTTATCTCAAAGCATGGTATGAAAGGTGCAGAGATTAACAAATTGAAAGAAGAAGTTGAACTTGATGAAGCAACCTACTCATATAAAGCAGCAACATTCAATGGTAATGTTGTAAAGGGATCGGGTTCAACCAAAGAGGCTGCTCGAAAAGATGCTGAGGATAAAGCAAAAGCATTGGGTTCTACTATTCGTAAGCGGCTTCCTGAGGAAGCTGATCTTGATGAAGTTCAAAAACCATATGTTTCATCCGATCGTGATGGCAAACACGTAATGAATTCCGTTGGTAAAATTGATAAATCCTTTAAGGATATGGAATCTGCAAGTAATTATCTGCGTAAACATTATAAGAGACTAGCAGCTGTTCGTGAAGAAGTTGAACTTGATGAAGCATTCAAAGTAGGTGTATTGAAACTCAAAGATGGTAGTACTGTAAAGGTTAACGAAGCAACAGCAAAAGTTCTCAACAATGCTTTGAGTCAGTTGAATGCATCTAATAAAAAGCGAATGGAAGCGGAAGCGATGAAGAACAAGAGTTCTTTTGAGTCGATGGTCAAGTTCGCAAAAGCTACAGTATAGGTGAATCATGGCTCAGGTAATTACAGTCAATCAAAATAAAGGCAGTCGCGGAACAGGCATTTTAGTTGTCCGTTCTGATGCTACGGGGTTTGTGAGTGCTAATACGAACGGTGCTGAAGGAGTAAGTAAAGGCGCTACTTCTGGAGAAACCATTACTGGCATGCATGTCGCAGAAGTTGCATGGAATTGCGAAGCAGCTGCAACTTGGACGATTAGTCGTGGTAATGGCGCAAATGCTAACACTCTTTGGGTTACACATGGCACATCTGGTTTCCATGATTTTCAAGCAAATCAGATGAGATTAGAGCCATCGGGTGCTGAAACTGCAAACGTTATCTTTACACTTGCTGGTGGCACAGGTAACATTATTCTTAAACTTCACAAGAATTCCGGAGAGTAAAATGAAACTCATCACAGAAATGCTTGAATCAGAAGTAGAGTTTGTTACCGAAGCAAAAGAAGATGGTAGCAAGAACTATTTTATCGAGGGTGTTTTCATGCAGGGAAACATTAAGAACCGCAATGGTCGTATGTATCCCATCGAAACTCTTATGAAAGAAGTTAATCGTTATAATAAAGAATATGTAGAACAAAATCGCGCTTATGGTGAACTTGGTCACCCACAGGGTCCAACAATTAATCTCGAGCGTGTTTCACATATGATTAAAGAACTAAAGCAAGATGGTAATAATATTTACGGTAAAGCAAAGATTATGACCGAAACTCCTATGGGTAAGATTGTAAAGAATCTTATGGATGAAGGAGCGAAGTTAGGTGTGTCTTCACGTGGCATGGGAACGCTAAAAGAAAAGAATGGCGTGAACATGGTACAATCAGATTTTCAATTAGCAACCGCAGCAGATATTGTAGCAGATCCTTCAGCACCAAATGCTTTTGTTGAAGGCGTAATGGAAGGTGTTGAGTGGTTACAAATTGATGATCGTTGGGTTCCTCAATACGTTCAAGAAACTCAACAAGCAATTCGAAAAGCATCAAAGGCTGAACTACAAGAAGCGAAAGTAAATGCGTTCGTTCAGTTTTTGAAGCGACTCTAAAAGATGTGTTTTTATAAATAATACTAAATTGAATACTTGTTAACAAGGAGAAAAAACAGATGTCCGAGAAAGAACTAGATGTACTAGAGGACGCTGATGCAGCTGAAACTCCTGAGATTTCAGAAGATGAAGATCTTTTAGAGTTCAAGGCATCAATGGGCGATCCTTCAGAAATTCCTGATCCTAGCACAAAGAAAACTGATGAGAAGCCAAAGGGCAAGGGCGAGACAATGTCAAAGCTCAAGGTTCCAGGTACAAAGGCTGGCATGATCAACGCCATGTATCAGGAAATGTCAAAGATGAAGAAGTCTGATCTTCAAGCAATGTACAAGGGTATGAATGGTGTAAAGGAAGAAGCAGAGATCGAGGAAGAAGAAATTGAGCCTCGTCCTCTCGCTAAGATCACCACCAGCGATCTAAACATTCAAGAAGATATCGATGCTCTTTTCAATGGCACCGATCTTTCTGAAGAAGCTCAGGAAAGAATTACCACAGTGTTTGAAAGCGCTGTCGTTTCTAAGGTCAATGAAATCGTCGAGCAGTTTGCCGTTGATTCCGAGTCTGACATGGAAGTCGCTCGTGAAGAGATGGTCAATGAGATGACCGAAAAGGTTGACTCATATCTTGACTACGTTGTCCAGGAATGGGTTGAAGACAATAAGCTAGCTATCGAAAAGGGTGTTCGTGCCGACATGGTCGAAGATTTCCTTCGTGGTCTTAAGGGTCTTTTCGAAGAGCATTATGTTGATCTACCAGAAGAGAAGGTTGACGTTGTTGAGGAACTCCTTGGCAAGGTTGAAGAACTCGAAGGCAAGCTCAACAGCCAGATCGATGAAAATGTTGAACTTACAAATGCTGTTAAGAAATTCAACAAGGAAATCGTTTTTGCCGAGGCAACTGAAGATCTCACTGACACTCAGATTGAGAAGCTACGTGGTCTCGCAGAAGGTATCGACTTTGTAGATGCTGAAAACTTCGCAAAGAAGATCAGCATGCTAAAGTCACAGTATTTTGATATTGAAGAAGTGACCGAATCGGTCATCGTCGATGATGAGAAAGATCCAGTTGCTCTAGATGAAGAAGAGAAGCAGGGTCCAACAGGTGCTATGGCAGCATACACTAGTGCCATTTCAAGATCCATTAAAAAATGAAATTATTATAAATAATATGAACAAGGCTGAAAAACATTAGTAAGGAGAAAAACCAAATGTTTCTATCTGAAGAACTACAGAAGAAGTGGCAGCCAGTACTTGAGCATCCCGACCTCTCTGAGATTAAGGATCCTCATCGTCGCGCTGTCACCGCAACACTACTAGAAAACCAAGAAAAGTCTGCTCGTGAGCAGGGTTTCGGTTCTGGTGGTTATCATGCACCTTCGCTACTCGGCGAAGCTGCACCAACAAACGCAATGGGTGCTTCTAGCTCAGTTGCAAGCGACGGCAACGTTGACATCTTCGATCCAGTGCTTATCTCACTCGTTCGTCGTTCAATGCCAAACCTAATTGCTTATGATGTTGCCGGCGTCCAGCCAATGACTGGTCCAACTGGTCTCATCTTCGCAATGCGTCCACAGTATGCTTCACAGGGTGGCACTGAAGCCCTCTACAATGAAGCAGTTACGACATTCTCTGCTACTGCTAACAACGGTGTTGGTGGTGTTTCTTGGACCACGCTTGACGGCGCAGGTGCAGCTGCTACCGGTGATGACCCAACTGCTCGTGCTTCCGGTTCCGGTTACACAGTTGGTGCTGGTATGTCAACTGCTACCGCTGAAGCTCTCGGCGATTCCGCTGACAACAGCTTCTCAGAAATGGCATTCTCAATCGAGAAGGTTGCTGTAACTGCTAAGTCACGTGCTCTAAAGGCAGAGTACACCATGGAACTCGCTCAAGACCTTAAGGCAATTCATGGTCTTGATGCCGAGACTGAACTCAGCAATATTCTTTCCGCTGAGATTCTTGCAGAAATCAACCGTGAAGTTGTTCGCACGATCAACTACACTGCTACTACTGGTGCTACTCAGAACACAACTACTACTGGTACTTTCGACCTCGACGTCGATGCCAATGGTCGTTGGTCAGTTGAGCGCTTCAAGGGTCTAGTCTTCCAGCTAGAGCGCGAAGCAAACCAGATTGCTAAGTCAACACGTCGTGGTAAGGGTAACGTCCTAATCTGTGGTTCAGATGTCGCATCTGCTCTTCAGATGGCTGGCGTTCTTGACTACACTCCTGCTCTTAGCAACAACCTCAATGTTGATGACACTGGCAATACTTTCGCTGGTGTTCTTAACGGTCGTATGAAGGTGTATGTTGATCCATACTTCTCATCTTCATCTTCAAATCAGTATGCCACAATTGGTTACAAGGGTTCCAGCGCATTTGACGCCGGTCTCTTCTACTGCCCATACGTTCCACTACAGATGGTTCGTGCAGTTGGTGAGAATACCTTCCAGCCAAAGATTGGCTTCAAAACCAGGTATGGCATGGTTGCAAATCCATTTGCTACCACTAGTGCTGATGGTGCGATTGCCTTCTCAAAGAAGAATATCTACTACCGTATCGTTACCATTGCTAACCTAATGTAATAACGATAATAATCGTTAGGTTGAAATTAGAGGGGACTTCGGTCCCCTCTTTTTTTATTTTCTAAACATATAACATATAAATAGTATATGATGTGGATTAGAAAACACATAGTAACGCTTGACGTTTTATACTACATGCCAGATTACTCTGAAATTGTTCAAGAGTTTATTTGGCAAACGGATGATATTACTCCAGAATTACCAAAAGTACATAAGTTTTTAAATTACTGGAAGAATAACATCGAAGCGGTTATCAAAGAAGTAAAGGTTAGTTATACAGAACATAATGATTTCAACGTCATCAGAGAGATAAAATATGGCATTAGACACTAACATCAGCGTACTCTTAGACGACGCTAATCTTACAACAAACATAAACTTTCTATCGCCATTAGGTTTTAGATTTCAGTTAACACGAGCACCGAACGTCGAGTATTTCTGTCAATCTGCAACATTACCTACAATCTCTATGGTTGAGATTATACAACCTAATCCTCTTGCTCAGTTAACAAGACCAGGAGATAGGATTACCTATGAACCATTTAGCATTCGGTTTCGTGTAGACGAAGAAATGACGAACTACCTTGAAATTCACAACTGGATTATTGGATTAGGACATCCCGACAATTTAAATCAATATAAAAATCTAAATCAAGGTGCAGGAATCTATTCTGATGGATCCCTAGTAATTCTTTCTTCTAATAACAATCCCAAGGTTCGTATTGGTTTTGAAAACTTATTTCCACTATCTCTCTCGCCACTTACCTTTGATACCACGCAAACAGACATCGAGTATCTGGAAGCCGAAGTTACTTTCAGATATCGTAAATTTACAGTAGAAGTTCTATAAAAGTATTTACTTCTTTTTGTTTACACGTTATAATGCGTATGTCGCTTTTTGATATGGATTAAGTTATGAAGTTAGATGATATTATTGCTATGTGGCAAGAAGATTGTAGAATAGATGAGACTGAGTTATCTAGAGAAAGTCTCAATGTTCCTGTTTTACATGGTAAGTATTTACAACATTATTCTCAACAGCGATTGAAACTTCGTGCAATGCGTATGAAGCAAAAACAGTTGCAACAGAGATTAATGGATTACTATCGCGGTGATTTAAATAATCCAGAAGATTTAGCTGAGTTAGGTAGAGAGCCATATCCTTTTAAGAGATTAAAACAAGATATAAATTATTATGTAGACTCTGACGATGAAATGGTTGCATTGAATACTAAACTTGCATTGCAACAAGAACTTGTAGATGTACTTGAAGAGATCATGAAATCTATTAATACTCGAGGATATACTATAAAGAATAGTATTGACTTTTTAAGGTTTACTAGTGGAGGTTAATATATTATAATACATTATGAAAGGAGTGATGTGATGCAAAACAATAATGAACAAAACTGCATGGAGCACTTCAAATCTTTTATTAGAGCGAAATGAAATACGTGGTAATGTTTTGATAGTTTCGAAAGAGAATGAAGTTTATATGAAGGTTGATGCAGAGCCTGTGATTCGACAGGAACTGGCGGACTTTTTTACATTTACAGTACCTGGTGCTAAGTTTATGCCTGCGTATCGCAATCGTGTCTGGGATGGCAAGATGCGTTTGTATAACGCAATGACAAAGGAACTGTATCTAGGTCTTTTACCTTATATTGAAAAGTTTGCAGAAGAACGTGACTATGAAATAGAAGTTCATGACAATCTAAATCTTGCAAATAACTTTTCTTTAAAAGAAGCGAATGACTTTGTTACTGGATTGAAAACAAAGTTCGAGTCTAGAGATTATCAGTTAGACTCTTTTACTTATTGCGTAAGAAATAACCGCGCGTTAATCGTATCACCAACAGCATCAGGTAAGTCTTTTATTATTTGGTTGTTGTCGCAGTGGTATCAAAACAAACGAATGTTGATTATTGTTCCTACGACTTCTCTAGTTCATCAAATGAAATCAGACTTTATTGAGTATGGAACAGACTCGAATGATATTCATATCATTATGAGTGGTCAAGAGAAAGATGTAAAGGCGAAGATTACTGTATCAACTTGGCAATCAATCTATAAGATGAAGAAACCATTCTTTTCGAAGTTTGATGTTGCGATTGGAGATGAATGTCATTTATTCAAAGCAAAGTCACTGACTTCAATTATGACGAAGTTGATTGATTGTAAGTATAGATTTGGTTTTACTGGAACGCTTGATGGAACGCAAACACATAAACTCGTTCTAGAAGGTTTATTCGGTCAAGTCAAACAGTTTGTCAAAACGAAAGAGTTAATAGAGAAAAAACATCTTGCTAACTTTAAGATAAAGTGTTGTGTATTAAAATATCCTGAAGATGAAGCAAAACTGATGCGTGGTGCTTCTTATCAAGATGAAATAGATTTCATTGTAAGCCATCGGAGACGTAATAAGTTTATACGTAATCTCACGATATCTTTATCGGGAAATACTTTATTGCTCTTTCAATATGTAGAGAAACATGGAAAGATATTGTATGATGATATATCTCAGGCTGCTGGAAATGAAAGAAAAGTATTCTTTGTCTCGGGGCAAACCTCAGCAGAAGACAGAGAAAAAGTTCGAGCAATTACTGAAAAAGAAAAGAATGCAATTATCATCGCTTCGTACGGGACTTTTAGTACTGGTATCAATATTCGCAATTTGCACAATGTTATTTTTGGTTCCCCTTCTAAGTCTCGTATTCGTAATCTTCAATCTATTGGTCGGGGTTTGCGGGTTGGGGATTCTAAAACTTCAGCGTGTCTTTATGACATTTCTGACGATCTTAGGTATAAAAAGAACAACAACTACACGCTGAATCATTTTGCTGAAAGAATTAAAATATACAATGAGGAAGAATTTGATTACAAAATTTATAATATAAACCTGTAAAAGGTATTTACAAATGTCACAAAACATATTATACTTAAAATTAGTTACGGGAGAAAACATTATTGCAGATGTTGATCAAAATGATGAAGAGTTTTTGATTATATATCAACCTTTAGAACTTCATGTAAAAAATACATACCAAGGAGCAAGTGTAAATCTATCTAAGTGGATTCCATTTACTGTTGAGGAAGAGTTTGTTTTGCCAAACAAGCATGTATTGCTAGCAGCAACTCCATCTAAAGATATACTTGATTATTATCTTGAAGGATTAGAAACTCTACGAAAAAATAAAAATGATATAGAAAGAGAAGATGATGAAATGGAACAGTTACTTGCTATGGTTCAAAGATATGCAAACACAAAAATAATGGTGCACTAATGGCAAATAAAGCAAAACAACATTATGTAAATAACAAAGATTTTTTAGCAGCAATGATAACATACAAAGATTCTGTTTATGTTGCTAAACAAAATGGAAAAGAAAGACCACCAGTAACACCTTATATTGGTGAGTGTTTAATGAAGATTGCAGTTCATCTCAGTCATAAACCAAACTTCATTAATTATACGTTCAAAGAAGATATGATTAGTGATGGCATTGAGAACTGTCTTCAGTACATTGATAACTTCAATCCCGAAAAATCAAATAATCCATTTGCTTATTTCACACAGATTATTTACTATGCTTTCTTAAGAAGAATCGCGAAAGAGAAAAAGCATCTATACACCAAGTATAAGTATATGGATGAGACCGGTCATGAACTAAATCTACAAGAAGGCGACAGCGGCGATTACAACATCGCATCGCATAAATCAAAAGAGTGGAGCCGCGAACATATTGACGTTTTCATTGAAAACTTTGAAGAAACAAAAAGAAAGAAAAGTCGCAATCGAGGTATTGATAGGATTATAGGCGACTAATGATCATTGCTTTAATTACTGACACTCATTTTGGAGGAAAATCTGACAGTAAAGTTTTCATGAACTACATTGAAAAGTTTTATGCTAATGTCTTTTTTCCTTATTTAGAAAAACATAATATACAAACTATTGTCCATCTTGGAGACATTGTAGATCGACGTAAGTTTATTAATTACGTTACTCTTCATGACTTCAAAAGAATCTTTGTCAATAGATGTGCTGAAAATGATAAAGAACTGATTGGTATTGTTGGTAATCATGACATACCATATCGCAACACAAATGAAGTGAATGCGATGAATGAGTTGTTCAATCATTCAAATGTTACATTTTTTGATTCGCCAACAGAGTATGACTTTGATGGTTGTAAGATTGCTTTGCTTCCCTGGATAAACAATACTAACTATGCAGAATCTATGGAGTTTGTAAAGAATACTTCAGCACATATTTTGTTTGGTCATTTAGACTTGGCTGGGTTTGAAATGCACATGGGTATGAAGAGTTATGATGGCATGCAGCCAGAACTCTTTTCAAAGTTCGATATGGTTTGTTCAGGTCACTTTCATCACAAATCATCAAGTGGCAATATTCATTATCTTGGTTGCCCATATGAAATGTTTTGGAATGATTATAATGATCAGCGAGGATTTCACGTTTTTGATACTGAGAAAAGAGAGTTGACTTTTATTCAAAATCCATATAGACTATTCCATAAGTTGTGGTATAATGATACTGATAAGAATTTTGAAGAGTATACGAATCATTTTAACTACGAAGATTACAAAGATACATATGTGAAAGTTATTGTACAGAACAAGACAAATCCTTATCTCTTTGATGTTATCCTTGATAATCTTTACAAGGCAAACCCAGCACATATTTCTATCGTAGAAGATAATAAAAATATGGATCAGCAGAGCGAAGAAGAAATCATCAGCGAGGCTGAAGATACTCTAACTTCCCTATATAAGTATGTAGATAATATGAAGACGAATGTTGACAAAAACAGATTGAATCAATTGTTCGCGGACTTATATACAGAAGCGCAGAACGTGGAGTTATAATTGATACATTTTCATAATGTTCGGTGGAAGAATTTTTTATCTACCGGAAATGTTTGGACTCAAGTAGATTTAGATAGAAGTTCAACTACTCTTGTAATCGGTGAGAACGGTGCTGGTAAGTCAACCGTTCTTGATGCGTTGTGTTTTGCTCTTTTCGGCAAACCATTTCGCAAGATTAACAAACCACAGTTAATTAACACTGTCAACGAAAAAGACTTACTGGTAGAAGTTAATTTTACGATTGGCAAACATTCATATCGTATCGTTCGTGGTATAAAACCAAATAAGTTTGAAATTTACAAAGATGACGTTTTGTTAAATCAAACTGCTTCCGTTAAAGATTATCAGAAATATCTTGAAGAGAATGTCATCAAACTTAACTACAACTCATTTTCTCAAATTGTAATCCTTGGTTCTTCTACATTCATTCCGTTCATGCAGTTGCATGCACATGCGCGTAGAGAAATTATTGAAGATCTATTAGATATTAAAATCTTTACTGCGATGAATGTTTTATTGAAAGAAAAGATTCAGACTAACAAAGAGAAGTTAACGGATGTTAATTATCACATCGAGATGGAAGAAGAGAAGATCGAAGTCCATCAAAAATACATCGAAGAAATCAAAGCCAAAGCCAAGGAAAGAGTTGACTATTTGGAAAAAGAGATATCCAACGCTGAAAGTTCTATCGCGAGGCTCGAACGAGACAACGAACTTCACAACAAAAAGGTAACAGAACTTCAAGAGTCTATTCAGGATGAGGATAGAGTGCGAAAGAAGTTGAATGAAATCTTAAGTATTGAAACAAAATTTGAAGATAAGATTAAGAAGTCAAAGAAAGAGATACAGTTTTATAACGACAATGATCACTGCCCTACATGCACACAAACGATTGATGTTGCAATTAAGACTGAAAAGATTGAACAGAGTGAAAACAAGATTTCTGAGATTCGAGTGGCTCTTGAAAATTTGGCAAACGAACTGAGTAAAGAAAATCAAAGACTGTTAGACATCTCAGAAATTAACACAGAGGTTTCTGAATACCTTGAAAAAATCTCTGATGCTAACAATCAGATTTCTTCTTTGATGAAATATATGAAGCAAGTGCGTAAGTCTATTACAGAAACGCAAGAAGAAAAGGTTGATAATACTGACATTGAAGAAATTGAAAAGAAGATTGCGGAGTTAAATAATCTAAAAGAAAAGATTATCAATGAACGCGAGGTTCTCAAAGTCGCTGCTGATTTGTTGAAGGATAAAGGAATTAAAACACAAATCGTTCGCCAGTATGTTCCTGTGATGAACAAGCTGATTAACAAGTATCTGGCAGCAATGGAGTTCTTTGTCAGCTTTGAACTTGATGAAAACTTTGAAGAAGTTATTAAGTCACGCCATCGTGATACGTTTAGTTACGGTTCGTTTAGCGAAGGTGAAAAGATGAGAATCGATCTGGCTCTGCTATTGACTTGGCGCGCAGTTGCTAGAATGAAAAACTCCACAAACACAAATCTTCTGATCTTAGATGAAGTGTTCGATGCTTCTCTTGATGCTAATGGTTGTGATGAGTTTCTAAAACTACTAGACGAAATTGGTAAAGATACTAACGTCTTCGTGATTAGCCACAAGGGAGATATTTTACAGGATAAGTTTCGATCAGTCATTCGTTTTGAAAAGCACAAGAATTTTTCTAGGGTAGCAGCATGAACTATGAACTTGTAGACTCAAGAGATCCAATCCTCAAGCAAGAAACTTCGAAGTTTGATTTTGAAAATGCACCTGAGGATCCTGAAGAACTTGCAAAGTATATGGCAGAACTAATGGTAGAAAAGCGAGGAGTCGGTTTGTCTGCACCTCAGATTGGTTTGCCTTATTCAGTTTTTGTAGTAGGAGATCCGAATAATATAGAATCGGTTATGGCATTTTTTAATCCAAAAATTGTTGACTTTTCTGAGAATGTAGTTTATTTACAAGAAGGATGTTTAAGTTATCCTGATTTAATTTTAAAAATAAAGAGACCCGATGGAGTTCGACTACGTTTCACAGATCAATTTGGTCAAACTAATACAGTGAAGTACGCGGGTGTCACTGCTAGAATTATTCAACATGAGTACGATCATCTACAGGGTTCTGTTTTTATTCAAAAAGCGAATCGTTATCATTTAGAACAAGCAAAGAAGTTGCGTAACAAAGTTCAGAAACTGAAGAAAAAAATATCATGATTTTAAATCGGGAAGATTCATTTTACGCAGCGAATATATTTACTGATTATTTTAAAAATTTTAACCGTATTGATGATTATCTTCGTCGCATAAAACTCGAAAGAATGGAATCGTTTGGTAACTCTCTTCCAGGGATTGGACCAGAAACTGATATGTTTTCTGACTTTGATATTCATCCAAACGATATGGATATAATTATTAAAACAAATACAAAATCATCAGAATTTGATATGTATTTACAGTATACAAGTTCACATTGCAACGAAACTTCTATTCCTGGAAAGACATTTAAATGGATTGTTTTGGAAAAAAATACAAAAAAAATTATTGGATTTATCCGTCTCGGTTCTCCAACAATTAATTCAAAACCAAGAAATGATTTTTTAGGCAAACCACTTGATACTATGAATTCAGATGTTATGGCAAGATTCAATTCTTCTGCAATAATGGGATTTGTTATTATACCAACTCAACCATTTGGATATAATTATCTCGGTGGAAAATTGCTTGCAGGTATTGCTTGTTCTCATTTTACAAGACGCGAGTGTAATAAAAAATATGGTGGTCCTTTTTGTATGTTTGAGACAACATCTCTTTACGGATCAACTAAATCTTCTTCTCAGTATGATGGCATGAAACCATTTCTTCGTTATAAAGGTTTAACAGATTCTGATTTTCTTCCTCTATTAAATGATAGTCATTATGTTGAATTAAAATATTGGTTCAAAAAAAGAAATAACAATACGTTACTTGTTCCAAATAATACTACTTCTAAGAAATTAAAAACTCAGACTATGATGATTTCAATTATCAAAAAATCTTTAAAGATGCATGACGAAAATTCATATAAAAATTTCTGTGAAATTTGCGATTCTGCAAGAAAATTAACTGAAAGAAAAAGACAATATATGTCTGATTATGGTTATGAAAATGTAAAAGAGTATTTGAATTTTGAAACAGACACTCTAATAAAAAAAGAAAATTTTGACAGATTTGAACTTGAATCAATTATTGATTGGTGGAAGATAAAAGCAGCTCGTAGATATGAGACATTGAAAAAAGAAGGTAAACTTAGAAAAAATGTAGAAACTTGGAATAATAATCCAGAATCTATTGACATTATTAGATAAATGTAGTATATTAATAATTATGCGGGTGTCGTATAGTGGCATTACCTGAGATTTCCAATCCCATGATGGGGGTTCGATTCCCTCCACCCGCTCCAAAATTTTAAATTCGAGGAGTTGGTCTTGTCAACTAATTTTAAAAAAGTAGCAGAATTTATGCGGACATTCGGTCAAGATGTTGAAGAAGAACCTACCTGGACTTCTGTTTCTAATTTGAGATATCGCCTCATTTATGAAGAATTGGGTGAACTCCGCGAAGCATTAGACAATCGTGATATTGTAGAGGTAGCGGATGCTTTGACCGATCTTCTTTATGTTGTATACGGTGCAGGACATTCTTTTGGAATAAACCTTGACAAATGCTTTGAAGAAGTTCATAATAGTAATATGAGTAAACTTGGTGAAGATGGTAAACCTATCCGTCGCGAAGATGGGAAAGTTTTGAAAGGTCCAAATTTTAGAGAACCGAATCTAAAAGATTTGCTTGGAGTATAATGTGAAAGAGTTAGTTCGCGCAAAGATTGATCGCGAAGATATTCTTGGGAAGTTCGCTGAACCAGAAGATATGGATCTTGTGGTTCAAGAAGATTGTGATTTATATAATCTTAATACGATGGACCCTAATGAAAAAAATGAAAACAACATTATTTTCAAGTTTCGTAAAGGCGTCTTTTCTCAAAAAGAACAAGAACTAGCATATGAAGGATTGCGCGAAGCAGCAACAGAATCACAAAATCGTGGTATGGCTGCTGGTCCTCGCGGTAATACTCTTGGTGATGCAAACCGTGGTCATCGCGATTGGGTAACTCCTTATGAATTAGAAGTCCTAGAATATTTTTCTTCAAGTCATTTATTTGATATTTTTCCAGTTAAAACAGATTCAACAGAAGAAACTCGCGGACAGGTTTGGTTACGATCAAAGGTTATTGGCGAAAAGTATGGCGAGTACGATGGTTGGTTTGATCGCTGGGTAGAACGTATTCGTAACGAGTCTCCTGCAGTTAAAAAACAAGAAGCTGCTGAAGTTTATAAAATGATCTCTGAGACAAACTATGCTCAAACAGTTTTGTCTGGTATCGCTGGTTATTTTGATCGTTATCCTCGCATTCCTTATGGTCGCGCTTGTACTTACAATGAAAGAAATCCAGAAAAGTTTGCTAAATGTTTTCCGTATCTTCGGAAACTGAACAAAATTTTTAAGAAAGAATTACCAGAACGTTGGGCAAACCAAAGACAAGCTGCAAATAAACTCGATCCAAGATTTCTAATTGATGAAACTGTTTTTACAACATTGACAATCAACTACAACTGGAGAACTGCAGGTCATCGGGATGCTGGTGATCTTTCTTCTGGATTCTCAAATATTTCTGGTATCGGTAAAGGTTGGAAAGGATATGTTTTTACTTTACCTGAATGGAAAATTGGTATTAATCTTCAACCAGGAGATTTGCTTCTTGTAAACAATCATGAAGGTATTCATACTAATACAGCCGGAATTGGTGAAGATAATGATCGAGTTTCCATTGTCGCATATTTTCGTGAGAAAATGATGGAGTTGAAATCTTGGGAATATGAGAATCTTCGCCGCCAGTTTGTTGAAGATCGGCGTAAGGATAAGGACCATCCCTTCCAGCGTCCACTTTGGAATGGTGTGTCTCCAGGTATGTGGGCGTCCGAAGAGTGGGGTGATTATCTAGCAGCCCACAATATGGAAGATGAAGATGGCGTCATTGCCAAGCAGGGCGCAACTCTTGAATCATTTTTTGGAGATTAATCGTGGATTATAGTATTGCTGTTCCATCTTACAAGCGTTCTAAAACTATTCAGGACAAAACATTCAAAGTTTTTGAGCATCATAAAATCGATCCTAGTAAGGTGACTGTTTTTGTTGCTAATACTGAAGAGGAAGAAGTTTATCAAGAAGCTCTGAAGGGTCATGACTACGGTTCTAATATTGTGGTCGGTGTTCCAACAATTGGTGCTCAGCGTAACTTCATTGAGAAGTGGTATCCTGAGGGAACTCGTCTGATGATGTTTGATGATGACATTCAAGAAGTGCAGCGCCGCAAGGATGAGAAAACTCTAGAGCCGATTGACAGCCTGGAAGATGAAATTATTTTCCAGGGATTCACTGAGGCTGAAAAGGCTGGCGCTCATACCTTTGGTATCTATGCTGCTTCTAATGCATACTTCATGAAGCCAAGGATCTATACCAAACTTTGCTACATC
>Ga0070749_10000340_pt1 | contig 31049 bp, 40 predicted proteins | sample VirMetDEL_Nov_18_FD_75180 | JGI IMG/M metagenome (GOLD analysis project Ga0070749, IMG submission 75180) | Aqueous microbial communities from the Delaware River and Bay under freshwater to marine salinity gradient to study organic matter... | ecosystem: Environmental > Aquatic > Marine >...
CACAGCCTTGACAGCGCTGAGGGCTGACGCTGGCGCCAGTGATGGTGATCTGTACCAGCTTGCCAATGATATGACCTTCAACGCCTTCACCAGTGAAGGGCCTGGCATCCTGATACCTTCTGATCTCTATGACAGGGTGTCTGGCTATGTAAGCAATGTCACTGGCGCCAGCTATTTGACCACATCAGACAGCAAAACTGATCTGACCACCAGGGGCTGGGCTGTCACTGAGAGCAATGAAGGCACAGTGACAGGGGGTGAAGGCTCAGCCTTCAGGTGTGATGCTGGCACCAATATCGGTGGCTCTTCTGACAGCGCCATTTTGAGCTTTACACCATCATCAAGCCAGACCAGTGTTTTACTCTTGGTGAAGCTTCAGCCGATATCGGGCACCCTTAATGGCCAGTCATATGCCCCTGGCATTTATACGGGTGCGGATCAATTCAGGGTTGTCTGCACAGATGGGTCTAATGGATCGTTTAATGTGCTCCAAAGTGGAACAACAAACCTAAGCGCTGCAATCGGTGACATCACAGAGACAGCTGCGACGTGGTTTGTCATGTATTGCGACACAACAGCATCCACAAATGTTGTTTATTTCCGTCGCATTGCAAGCGCGCCAGAGGAGTGTCTGTCTGCTGAGACTTCCGATCTGCCTGCCAACAGCAATGACCTTGTGCCCTATCTGGGGTGCTTTCAGGGCTCGGTTGGATCACACACTGTAATTGACTTTTATGAAGCTCATACACTGGTGACAACATGAGAATTTATACAGCGATTGATGATATGCCACCACCAGGCAGGGTGTGGATCAGGGGTCTGGCTGGCTATCTGGTGACAGCAGGCACACCAGTGCAGGCGCTATACCTTGCCAGCGCTCAGAATGTGGCTTTGACTGGCACAGCCATCAGCACCATTGATGCTGGCCTGAGCCTGTCAGAAGCCCATGCCATGCTGACTGATGGCTTGACCAAGGCTGAGCTGGTGGCGCTTGGCGCTGATCTTGGCCTGAGCCTGTCTGAAACATCATTGAAGGCTGAATTGCTTGATGCGATCCAGACACACCTTGAAGGGCTGGCACCATGACAGAGCACATTCAAGTGGGCGCTTGGATTGATGGTCCCCAGCCAGGCAAAACAGATGAAGCGCTGGCGCAGTGGGCACAAGCCATCACAGCCTGTGGCATCACCAGGCCATGCATTGTCACCAATGTGGGCATCAAGCCCCTCAACAGATCCAGATGGGCTGTGAGCCATCTGAGGCGCGCCATTGCAGCACTGAGGCTTGCAGGCGCTGATGAAGTGGGTGTGATGATCTGGCCTGTGGCGCAAGCTCAGGCAGTGGATGACACCATTGAAGACATGGGCAGGCTCTATGGCTGGCGAGACCTCGACAAGCCAGCGCGCCAGCTGGTGCCAGACTTCATCAGCATTGATGCTGAGGGCAACAGCAATGCCTCAGGCTGGGGTCCGGCTGGCGCCACCCTGGCAGGCGATTTGGCAGAGGGCCTGGCTGAGGCTCAGGCTGGCCATGATGGCTGTTATCTCAGCTGCACAGCAGTGCCTTTCAGGAAAGGTCCAAGGCTTCAAGACGCTGCCTTGCTTGCAAGGCCTGAAGTGCGCGTTGGCGAGCCTCAGGCCTATAGCCAATATCAGGCAGACAAGGCATGGACACACAGCCCCTTCTTCAGGCCTGGTGTGATTCAAACCAACACCTGGCAGACATGGAGCCCAATGCTTGAAGATGGGCACCTTGATGCGCTGGTCTTTGGCATGGCGATCTATGCGCAAGATCACCCCACAGGGGTCACAGGCGTCGACGCGCTGTGGCTCGCTGCACAGACCAGCATTGATCTGGGTGTGCGACGCTTCAGCTATTGGTCATGGAAGCACATTAAGGGCAGCACTAAAGAGCGCTTGCAGCGTCAAGACTTTCTCAGGGAGCTTGCAAAGGTCAAGTGCCCTGAGCCAGGGCCTGAGCCTGAGCCAGGGCCAGACGCTGAATACACCTTTGCAGATGCGCTTGACAGGCTGATGTGGGGTGATGAATTCGCCAGCATGTGGCGCGCTGGCACCACACTGCGCAAAGAAGACACTGAAGCAGACGACTGGCGCCTGACTGAAGCCCATGATTGTGGCTGATGTCGCGCTGGCTGGCCTGGTGGGCATGATAGCCCTGTGCTGTGTCTATCTTGCGCTGATTGCATTGGGGCAGATCTTCAGCGCCCTGTGGCGCTGTGTCTGCCAATGGAGGGCAAAGCCTTGAAACGAGATTGCACAATAATCACACTACTGGCGCTGGCACTTGTCTTGACTGCCTGTGCTGGCAAGCGCCCATCTGGCGCAGACATTGACTGGTCTGATCTGGCGCGCTCAGCAGCTGTGCCAGAGTTTGGTGAAGACGAGTGTGGCCAGACCCTGGTGTGGAGTTATGAGCTTGGGCGCTGGCAGATCGCTGGTGGTAAAGAAGTGGTGGCTGAGAATAGGACAGTCATCAGGGTAGACTGCAAGCCAGCCAGCGAGCCTGAGGCGCAATGAAAGCATGGAGGCGCGGCCAGACATGGATGAGACAGAGAAGCCTGAAGAAGTGCCTGAGAAGGCCACTGACAAAGCCCCTGAGGCGACACACAGCCCCATTGACTTTGACAAGGATGGCAAGGCGAGCACGCAAGAAACTGCCATAGCCATCACATTGTTGCTGGTGGGTGGTGGCTTGCTGGCCTGGCTGATGTGGCTGGCGAGCCAAGGCCAGATCACTGAAGAGACGATCCAGCCACTGATTGTGGTGCTGGCTTTCCTATCTGGCAAAGAAGGCTTCAAGCGCCTTTCAGGGGGTGGGTGATGTCTGCTGAGTCTTTGGCCATTCTGATGGCTGTAGCATCTGGGGTCTTTGGCATCATCACCAGCATCATTGGCTGGGTGGTGTCTCGCCTGGTGGCGCAGCTTGATAGACTTCGAGAGCGCACTGAGCAGCTGGAGCAACGGAACGCAGCCAGCCAAGCCAGCCTGAGCGCCCTGCCAACACTGGACAGCTTCAAGGAATTGCTGGTGACTCAGCTGGAGCCCATCAATGGGCAAATGAGCGCCATTGCCAAGCAAGTTGGCGAGATTGCCACACAGGTGGTGGATGTGGACAGGCGAGTGATCAGGCTTGAAGAGCGCAGCAAGCACGGAGACGGGTGATGTGGGTCAATGCCAGAGAAGCTGCTGAGCACTTTGGCATAGGCCAAAGCACCCTGAGAAGCAGATGTGAGCGTGGCACAGCTGGCTGTCCCCTCAGGCGCAAAGACCCAGCCCATCCACTGCGCTGGCAGTATTGGACAGGCCAGCACCCACCCACCACTGAAGACTTCCTGAGCGCCACACAGCCATTGCCTGTGGAAGTGATGAGACCCCAGCCCTTGCCAGATGAGCCCATTGAAGAATGGATCAAGGCCAGGGTGCGCGCCAGCAAGCGCAAGCGAGCAAAGCACAATCCAGCGCGCCTGGTGACACTGCCAGCTGAGCCCATGGCCATTGCCATCATAGGCGATCCACACGTTGACAATGATGGCTGTGACTGGTCTGCGCTCCATGACCACATCAAGCTGCTGTCAGAGCCAGGGGTGCTGATCACTTGCATTGGGGATATGCAGGACAATTGGATTGGGCGCCTTGGAAAGCTCTACGCCAATTCATCAAGCCTGGCTTCTGAGGGGTGGAAAGCCAGCGAGTGGCTTCTGAGCCAGGGGCAGTGGCTTGCAGTGGTGGGTGGCAATCATGATGCATGGTCACATGTGCCAGGCCTTGACCCCTTGCAGTGGCTTTGTGAGCAGAATGGTGTGAAGTGCTATGACCCTGATGAACTGCGCCTATATCTGCAATGGCGAGACAGGCCAGACCTTGAAGCCCTGGTGATCAAGCTCAGGCATGACTTCAGGGGGCGGTCATGGTTCCACCCCACCCATGGCCCACATAAAGAGGCCCTGCTTGATGGTGAAGCCCACATCTTTGCAGCTGGCCACATCCATCAGTGGGGTGAACTGACCAGCGAGCACAGACGTGGCAGGGTCACAAGTGCAATCAGAGTGAGGGGATATAAGAAGGCTGATGGCTATGCCAAGCGGGGTGGCTTTCCTGAACAGCAGCATGGGGAGTCTGCTTTAGTGGTGGTTCAGCCTGAGATTGAAGGGCCTGGCAGATGTCAGATCTTTTGGGATCTGGCGTCTGGCATCAAGTGGCTTAGGCATCTGCGCTCAGGCTGATGATGTGCGCCATGACCTTGCTGGCACGCTCTTCTTCAGTGCCAGGGCCTGAGATGATGCCAGCGATGTCTTCAAGCGCTGGCGCCTGGCTGAGCTTGAAGCCCATGGCATCCACAATGCCACAGATGATGCTGGCAGCTTCAAGGGGTGTGGCGTCATAGCTCACACCATCAATCTCATCATGCACCAGGGCTTCCAAGTCACACTTGGCATTGTCAAGCCACTGCACAGCCATGGCCTCAATGGCAGGCTCAGCGCTGGCCAGATCCACAGGGCCATGCTCGCCATGCAGCTGGCCATCTTCAAAGACGAGATCAAGCCAGTCACTGCCACCACCAATCTGAAGCAGGTGATCAGCGTCATAGATGAAGGGGCTGGTATCGCCAGCGTCAAAGCGCTGTGGCATGGCAGCATTCAAGGCCTCAATGGCTTCAATGCTGTTGAGATCCTGGCTGAAGACATAGATGGCAAGGCGCTGAGCAGGGGTCAATTCAAACATGGTTTGTCCTTTGGTGTGATGTGGGCTCCATTGCTCACATCGATGATTCATGTTTAAGCCCACTTATCCCCACTGTCAACGGAATTCTAGAAAATGTTCTGACTGGCTTGATGCAAGGTCAATTCAAGGTGTGGATCTTCACCAGGCGCAGCATGGCACTTGACCACCCTGGCATCCACCACCAGGCGATCATCATGAACCACCCCAGCCCTTTGCAGCGCATCAAGGGCGCTCTTCAAGAAGTTATCAGCATCAGGCGCTGTGAGCTTTGGTGTGCGCTCAGTGCAAGCGCGCCAGCTGGCTGAGGTAAAGCCAATGCTTTTGAGGCTGGCAGGCAGGCTGGCAGGCCTTGCACACACAGCCACCACATCAACCCTGAGAGGGCCTGTCAGTGGTGGTGTGGCGCCCCATTGAAGGCGCAGCTGCACAGCGCTGGATTGATACCACTGCTCTAGCTTGGCTGGTGTATAGACTGTGGCCTTTCTGCCCCTGGCAGCTGCGCGAGGTCTCATATAGGCCACAGGCTGGCCTTCAATGGTCAATGTTGTGATGCTGTCTTGTGTCATGGATCAGGCCCCTGGCTCTATCAAGCGCAGCCTGCCTGGTGATGAAGATCTCTTCAGACCATGGATCAAGCAAGCGCCATTCTCTTCTAATGCGCCTTGCCACAGTAGCCTGCAAGCCTGTGGTTTCATCCTGCCAGCTTTCAGCGCCTTCTACGATCTCCACCAGGCGCCAGCCCCTAATGTGCTTTGGCATCTGCTTTGGCAGGCTGATGTCAGTGTCTGCCTTCATCCACTGCTTGACTTGATCCTGAGTCACACCACACAGCTTGGCCACTTTGGCTGATGAGTAGCCAAGGGCAACAAAGCTCAGCGCGCGCAATCGGCAGCGCTCAGACTCGCCATGCATCTGCTTCAGTGGCTGCAAGCCTTTGAGCCTGATGGCTTTGAGCACACTTGACGAGCTGCGCCTGGTGATCTTCACAATCTCAGGCACACTCAGGCCCTGCTTGCACAGCCTGCCAATGTGGTCAATCTCAGCATCAGACATGGCCTTGACCTTTGGGGCTGGCGAGCCAAGGCCAAGGGCTTGCTTCACTCGATTGACAGCCCTGGTGGATCTGCCAATGGCTTTGGCGATCTCACCTGTGAGCTCGCCAGCCAGGGTGCGTGCTTTGATGGTGGCGATCTCTTCAAGGCTCAGTGGCACTTTCAACATGGGCAGGCCCTCACAGCAAAGGGCGCTTCAGGTAATGCACTTGATCACATCGCTCTTAAGCTAATGATCTGTCCGGTCCCTAGTTGTGACATCAGAGACACTGGCCGATCAAGCGCAAGCACCATCAGCACCAGGCCCCTTGCACAGGCTTGCACTGTGTGTGGCAGCTGGCCTGCCAAGGGGATAAGCCCACAGGATCATGGTTCCATATTGGGTGCCAATCAAGAAAGTGATCAGCAAAGAGGGCAAAGCCACTGCGGGCGCTGGCATTGCTTGAAAGCTGATCTGCCAGCCCATCACCCACCAAAGGATAAGAAGCGATGCATCTGCCAGATCAAGGCGCTGCTGAGGCACTGCCCCTCAGAAGGTCTCTTCAGCGCATAGGCTCAGCTGTTGGTGGTGAGCACCACCCCTTTGAGCTTTGAAGGCCATGGCGGGCTGAGCCATCCACCATGGCCAGGCATGTCAGTGTGTCAATGCCTCAGACTCAGGCTGTTGACTCAAGTTAAGCTCAAAGATCATCTGAGCACAGGCCCTGAGCCCATAGGCTGCAAAGCCCTGTCCTGCCCTATCAAGGCCACACAGGCGCCAGAGGCCATCATGCCAGTCAAGCCAGCCAATGCCCTTGATATAAATGGTGTGCTTGAAGGCTGAAGCGCTCTTCATCCTGGCTGGCAGTTCTAGCACTTGGAGCCAGTTCGCCACATGCTGGCAGGCCTTCTTCTGTTGTGCGCCATCATCGCCATCAGCCATCAGCTCAGCGCCCTGCCTCAGGGCAGTGGCAATGTAGTCATAAAGTGGGGCTGTCTTCATTGCGCACCCCCTGCCATGGTCAAGGTCATTTTGATGGGCTTCTGCTTTGTGGGCGCCTGCTTCGTCGATGCCAGCCCCTTTGAGCGCAGCCAGTAAATGCATCTGATCGCTGTGCTGGTGCTGATGTCTGCTTCTTTGGCGAAAGTGGCAGCGCTTGCCACCACTTGAAGATCAGCCCCCTGCCACTTGGCGAGCCTGGCACAGGCGCCGATGATCGCCTTCAAGGCCTCAGGGTCTGCTTCACCAGTCTTACGATTGGCCAGTGACTTCAGCGCGCCAGCCAGCCAGTCTGGCCTGGTGATGGCTGTGGGCTTTGTATCAGGCAGGGTCAAGATCCAATGACAGCCATCTGAGGCCCATGGGTTATCATCATTTGCAGGCCTGATCAGGCCAGCGAGCTTCAGCCAGCGATTGATCTTCTGCACCTGTGACTTGCTGCACCCCAGATGCCTTGCCACCTTGACCTTATCTGCCTTGATGACATCACCCACCATGACCCCTTTAGGCTGAGTGGCATAGACCCTGATCACTGATAGGATCGCCTTGGTGGATGGCTCGCCTGGCTTGCGCTTCTGCACTGCCTTTGACCCAGCATCAAGCCAGTCTTCAGTGGTGGCGCGCTTGCTGGCTGGCGCTGGCGCGCTGGCAGGCTCAGGCAAGGCGATCTGCGCAAGCCTCAGAAGCGCCTGATGTGTCTCACCAGGCGCCAGAGCCACATCAGGCTGTGGCAGTGGATCAGGCTCGCTGGCAGGCTCAGGCGCTGAAGAGCTCTTCAAGGCTTGCTGCCAGGCCAGCTGGCCACCAAGGCTGGCGCTGATGTCTCGCACATCCACCAGGGCTTCAATCAATGATTGATGCTCGCTGGCTGGCTGGCGCGGCGCCTGCTTCAGTTCTTTGATGGCATCGCTTGCCATCTGATGAATGGTGAGAATGGTGCTGATCTTCAACATGGTCACTCCTTTGGTGGTGGGCATTGGTGTATGAGTCTCACAAGCAGCGCCCCCTTTGATGCCTGCAAGATGGGCACAATGTGCCCTGTGACGATCTGTCTTGATCTGGGGTGCCAGGCGCGCTGAGTGCCCTTGCCAGCTTCAAGCGCCCACAGTGAAGCGCTCAGCAGCTGGCCCTTGAAGTGGGGGCTGGTGTCCAGCCCCACAGCGCCACACATGGCACACATCATCTTCAATCCTTGGCAAGCTCAGTGATGACTGCGCTGGCATCTGCGCTGAACTGCCTGATGGCAGACACCACATCAATCTTGTTGCGCCTGATGGTGGGCGCCTGATCCAGCGTCTGGCGCCACATGCTGGCCACAGTCTGTGCGCGAGTCTTTGGGGTGAATTCGGGGCTGAGCGCAGCATAGAGGCTGCGCGCTGCAAACTCCCATGCTGGCGCAAGCTCAGCAGCTGACAGATGCCAGCACTTACGATGTGCGGGACAATTGCAGGCTTTGCCACCCACCACTGAATAGGCCTTCTGCGCATCAGTGCGACTGCGCACAAAGACACCGGGCACACCATCAACCTCATAGGCTGGCGCCGCCGCCATCAGGATGGCTTCAGCTTCAAGCTCAGCAGCATCATCTTCAGTGTCTTCAGTGGTCATGGTGTCTGCCCACCACTGCGCAACGATGTCTTCAGTGTCAGGCAGGATATCATCGCTGATGTTGACCCACTGCCCAGCGCAGCGCGCCATCACCAGGCCGTCACTGTAAAGGGTCAAGTCATGGCCAATGTGCAGTTCAGCGCAGCCACCAATCTCTTCAAAGCGCAGAAAGGTCTGGCCATTGACCTTTGACCACAGGCCATTGAGCGCCTGCAAGCGAGCCTGCTTGACAGTGCCAGTCTTGATGAAGGCTTGCACCATGACATGAAGAAGGGTGGCTGAGGTCTCAAGCAGTTGTGAAAGTGTGTAGTCCATGATGGCTCCTTTGGTGATGGGCTCCATTGCCCTGCCATGCATCTAACTTAAACCCACCCACCCCCACTGTCAACAGAATATTGGAAAATAATCGAAGTGGGTTGACAGTATGCAAGGCCATTGGCATTTAAATGGGTGTGCCGATGAATGGAGGGCATTGAGATGAAGACACAGAGGAAGAAGATCAAGGCCTGGCTGGCCTTCAATGATCGCTCAGTGGCTCAGCTGGCTCAGGCAGCTGGGTGCGCCACACAGAGCCTTTATGATTATTTGGCAGGTCGCACCCCATGGCGCGCTGATGTGGCCCTGGTGGTCTCGCTGATCACTGGCATTGAGCTTGCCAGCCTGCTTGACCCTGATGGCAAGTGCGCCAGCGCAGCTGATGACTTCTGCAAGGATCTGGACAATGATTGATCTGACCACCATCAAAGACCACAGGCCATGCAAAGGGCCTGAGAAGCTTGGCAAGTCTGAGAAGGATGAAGCCATCAGACACTATGTGTGGGGGCTGCGCTGGCAGAAGCGCCAGCAACACAGAGTGCCTGTCAGGAAAAGCTACATCGGTATGCAGTGGGCTGCTGATGGCAGCGCTGGCCTGGTGTGGGTGCCTAAATATGAGAAGGGCATGTCTGGCCTGTGGTATCGCCTTGATGACTTCAAGTGGTGGGGATATCACAGGCGCTCAGCTCTAAACGCTGGCATCGAAGCCAGATTCAAAGCAGCCACCAGGCTTGCCAGCGATAAGGCAGGTGTGTAGCCTGATACACCAATGGCGAGCGGGTTGCAGCCCATATGCTCGCCATTGGTGAAAACTCAAAACTTGGAGATCATTGTGATCAACCCTACAAAGCCAGTCAAGACCTATGACTATCAGCGCATCATCAGAGATGATCAGCGCCTGAGCGCATCACACAAGCTCACCTTGTTTGTGCTCACCACCTATCTGCCATCAGTGCACCCATCAGTCACAGCCATTGCCAAAGGCGCCAGGCTGAATATCAAGACTGTCTCAAAGGCGCTGAGCGCACTTGAAGACCTTGGTTACATCAAGCGCATCAAGCGCCCTGGCAAGCCTTCAAGCTATCAGCTGACCACCCCCAAATCAGACCCTACCACCACCCCCAAATGGATACCCACCCCAAACGAGTACCCACCCCAAACGAGTACCCAACACCACCCCCAAATGGATACCCAACACCACCCCCAAATGGATACCCACGAAGAAATAAAGAAGAGACAAAGAAGAGAGCAAGCAAGCGAGGGGGCGCACATCGCCAGCAAAGAAGCCAAGGCAGAGCGCCTGGCTGGCTGGCAGGATGTCTGGAATGAAGTGGTGGGTGTGGGCGCCTTGCCAACACTGGCTCAGCTCAGGCGAGTCAGGCTTGATGTCACTGAAGACATGCTGAGCCACTGTCTAGGTGAAACTGCGCTGGCTGTGGGCACCAAAGACATTGGCAATGCCAGAGGGCTCTTCTTTGCCGAGCTGCGGAAAGCCAAAGGCGATGAAGCGCCATGGACAAAAGAGCAAGTCAAGCGCGCGCTCTACCCTGCCAGCCTCACCAAGGGCAGGGATATGCGCAGACCTTCAAGCCAGCCAGCGCCAAAGCCACCACCCCCTGAGACTGAAGAAGAGAAGCAAGCCAGACGCGCGCGCACAGCTGCTGTGCTGGCCTCGCTGGATCGATCCATTCTCTTTGGGGGTGATGCATGAAGATGGCAGACACCATCAAGAGCCTTGACTCAGAGCGCTGCCTGTTGGGTGCCATGCTGGCAGATCCAGACCAGATTGATCAGCTGGTGGCTGATGGCTTGCAGGCCACTGACTTCTGGGCGCCACTTCACAGGCGAGCCTGGCAGGCCCTGGTGGCGCTCAGGCTTGGCTCAGAGCCTGTTGATGAAGTGACCCTGTGGCAGGCGCTGCAAGCAAGCGCACCCACCAGAGACGAGCACTTACGCGATCTGGCTTCATGGTCTGCCATGGGTGGCGCAATCCCTGCCCATGCCAGCAAGCATGCTCAGACGATCATGCAGCTGGCTCGCCTCAGGGATCTGCGCTTTGCAGCCTTGCAAGTGGCTGAGGGCTGTGAAGCGCCTGGTGCTGATCCTGTCAAGCTGGGTGCCAGGCTCACACAGCAGCTGGACACCACAGCGCCCCCTTCATCGACGCTGCAAGGCATGCACAGCATCATGCAAAGTGTCTTTGTCGAGATTGAAGAGCGCAGCAAGCGAGAGGCGCCAGCTGGCATCAAGACAGGCTTCGCTGAGCTTGATGGCTTCATTGGCGCGCTTGAAGCCACCAGGCTCTATGTGCTCGCTGCCAGACCTGGCATGGGCAAGACAGCCATGATGCTTCAGCTGTGCCTCACAGCTGCGCTCAAAGGGCCTGTTTACATCGCAAGCCTTGAAATGACAGGCAAGGGGCTGGGTGAAAGGGCGCTGGCGCTTGAAGCCAGGGTGGATGCTGGCCTGATCAGAGAGCCATGGCGCCTGAGCCAGACGCACTGGTCTGCCATCCTGCAAGCGTCTGCCAGGCTCGCCAAGCTGCCCTTGCACATCGACGATGCCAGCAATGTGACACCAGCTGAGCTTGCATCAAGGGTGCGCGCCTTTGCTCGCAAGCATGGCCAGCCAGCCCTGGTGGCTGTGGACTATCTTCAGCGCCTGAGCGCACCAGACACAGGCACTGCCAACAGGGCTGAGCGAGTGGGGGCAGGGTCATGGGCCTGCAAGGCCATTGCCAAAGACCATCACTGCCCTGTGTTGCTGCTGAGCCAGCTGAATCGCGAGTGCGAAAACAGGCGAGACAAGCACCCAAAGATGAGCGATCTGAAAGAGTCAGGCGACATTGAGCAGGATGCTGATGTGGTGCTGGCGCTCTATCGTGAAGGCTATTATGAGGCAGACGCTGATCAGACGCTGGCTGAAGTGCTGGTGCTGAAGAATAGGCATGGCAGCATGGGCACTGCCAATGCTCGCTGGATAGGCGCTCAGACGCGCTTTGCAGATGTGGGGTTTGGATATGAGTAAGAAGCAATGGACACAGCAGCCAGGGAAATTCATCGTCGGCCCTGATGACTCAGGCACATGGAACATGGCAGGCCTTGATGGTGGGTTTGTATCAGCCAGCATTTACAATCAAGACCACCCCAGCGCGCGCATTCTGGTGCATGCTAGCGCTTCAATGACACCAGATCAGGCGCGCCAGCTTGCCAAAGTGCTCAGTGATGCTGCTGACAGGGCTGAGGGGCTGCAATGATTGAAGTCATGACCATCAAAGCCATCAGCCAGGCCAGAAGAGATCTTCAGACAGTGCGCAAGCTCAGCAAGCAAGCCACCACTGAGGATGAAGCCAGGCAAGCTAGGCAGGCCTTCTTTAACCAATGGCGCTGCCATCGTCGTCTGGCTGATCTGACACAGGCCTTGATAGAGGCTCAGCCTGGTGGTGGTGTGCGATGAATTGCGAAAAGATCAGACGCATTGCGAAAATTGGCAATGGGCTCGCCAGCGATGCAAGCGCGCTGGCTGGCTCAGCTGGCAGGGTCTGCCTGTGGACAGGGATTGGTATTGGTGTGGCTGGCCTGGTGGTGGTGCTGATCGCCAAGGGAAATGTCAGGATAGAGCAAGCGCGCTGGCGCCAGCGCAGAGGGGGTGAAGCATGACACATTTTGATATTAAAGCGCCTTTCCCGTGGTTTGGTGGCAAGTCAAGGGCAGCTGAGGCTGTGTGGTCTGCCCTTGGTGATGTGGATCACTACGTTGAGCCCTTTGCTGGCTCGCTGGCTGTGCTTCTCAGGCGCCCACACAAAGCCAACAGGGCCTATCACAGTGAAACAGTCAATGACGCTGATGGCTTGCTGGTGAATTTCTGGCGCGCTGTGCAGGCTGAGCCTGAAGCTGTGGCTGAGCACGCCAGCTGGCCTGTGGCAGAGGCTGATCTTCATGCCAGGCATCTTGCCATCTTGAAGTGGCGCACTGACGAGATGTTGCTGAAGCTGATGGGTGATGCTGAGTTTTATGATGCGCGCATCGCTGGCTGGTGGGTGTGGGGGCTGTGTTGTTGGATAGGCTCAGGGTGGTGCTCAGGCAAGGGCGCATGGATCGCTGATGATGACGGCAGGCTGGTGAAGCAGCCAAAGACAGGCAGGGGTGTGGTGCGTGGCAAGCCACAGATATATGATGGTGGCAGGGGTGCATTAAAGCCACAGCTGAGAGATCCAGGCATAGGCGAGCCACACTCCATGGCCATGCCAAAGCTGATCAAGTGGATGAAGGCGCTGTGCGCGCGCTTGCGCCATGTGCGCATCTTGAATGGCGATTGGTCAAGGGTATGCACCAGGGGCAGCACACACACCCTGCCAGTGCGCATGGGTGGCGTGGCTGGGGTCTTCTTAGATCCACCCTATGGGGCTGATGGTGTGGCTGATGTCTATAACCATGATTCATCCACAATCGCTGGCGATGTGGCGCAGTGGGCGCTGGCGCATGGCGATGATCCAAAGCTGAGGATTGTGCTCGCTGGCTTTGAGGTAGAGCACCAGGCGCTTGAAGATGCTGGGTGGGCTGTGGTGGATTGGTATCAAGGCGCTCAGGGTGGTCAAGTCTTTATGAAGGGTGGCATGGGCAACAAAGGCGCCAAGGGCAGTCAGATGCACAGAGATCGCCTGTGGCTATCACCCCATTGTATTCAGCAAGCCAGCGCGCAACAGAGCCTGTTTGCTTGAAGGGGTGGTGATGCGCATATATTGGCCAGACAGGCAGAGGGGCTGAGCGATGCCAGGTGGCAGACCATCAAAACTCAACGCAAGCACGCAGAAGATCATCTGTGATGCTGTACGCAATTGCCTGCCATACGCCACAGCAGCCACGCTGGCTGGCGTCTCGTATCAGACGCTGCACACATGGATGACAAAGGGCAAGCAGCCTGATGGTGGCAAGTACACAGAGTTTCTTGATGCCCTTAAAAAGGCAGAGGCAGAGGCTCAGCAGATCCTTGCCAGTCGAATCGCTGAAGAAGACGCACAGAAGGCCAAAGGCTGGCAAAGATGGGCCTGGCTGTTAGAGCGTCGATGGCCTGAGACATGGGCAATGCGCCAGCCTGAGGCCAATGCTGATGAAGAGATCATTGTGAATTTGGTGGGTGATGACTGATGGCACAGTTCATCTGCAAGCCCCACAAGATCCAGCGCGCCTTTCTGTGCGACCCATCAAGGGTGCGCCTGTTTGTGGGTGGCATTGGCTCAGGCAAGACATGGGCAGGCGCTGTGGAGCTGGTACGCCAGCCACCAGGCACCAGGGTCATGGTGGTGGCGCCCACTTATCGAGTGCTCAAAGATGCCACACTGCCAGCCTTCATGGAGTCTGCCAGGCCCTTAGTCAGAAGCCACAGGCGCGCTGATCTCGTCACGCACTTGATCAATGGCACTGAGATCTTGTGGCGCACTGCCACTGAGCCAGATCGCTTGCGTGGTCCAAACCTTGGCGCCATCTGGATTGATGAAGCTGCCATGATCAAGACACCTGAGGCCTTCGAGATCTTGGTGGGGCGCTTGCGCTTGAAGCCTGGTAAAATATGGATGACCAGCACACCCAAAGGGTTTAATTGGCTTTACCAGCTGAGCAAAGATCAAGGCACAGCCACACACTTTGCATCGACGAAAGACAACACAGCCCTGCCTGATGACTTCTATGAATTTGTAAGTGGCCGGTACACCACCGAGCTTGCACAGCAGGAGCTTGAAGGCCAGTTCATTGACATGGCTGGTGGGCTCTTCAAGCGTGATTGGCTGCCTGTCTTCACTGGCTCGCTGCCAGATGCTCACAAGGGCCTGAGGTATCGCTTTTGGGATCTCGCTGTGTCTACCAAGGCCAGCGCAGACTTCACAGCCACTGCCAGGGTTACAGTGACTGATGATGCCAGGGTCTTCATTGATGGGCTGTGGCAGGGTAGAGCCAGCTGGCCTGAAGTGAAGAAGCGCATTATTGACACAGCCAGATCTGAGCCAGACACTGAAGTGGGCATTGAGACCATTGCAGGCTTTGAGATTGCCCATGCTGAGCTTTTGCAGGCGCCTGAGCTTGCCCATGTGGCAATGCGCTCTATAAAGCCTTCAAGGGACAAAGCCACCAGGGCTGCGCCTTTGGCTGCAAGGGCTGAGCGTGGCAAGGTCATGCTGATGGCTGGCGCGTACACAGAAGACTTGATAGGGCAGGCTGTGGCCTTTCCTGATGTCAAGCATGATGACTTGATAGACGCTGCCTCAGGGGCGCTGGCGATGACTGTGGGCTCCATTGGAGCTCGCATCAAAGTTGGCAGGTCTCGCACACAGGCTGGCAAGCGAAAAGTGGAGTGGTGACGATGAAAGCAACTGACACACAGATCGCTGTGAGCCTGGCTGAAGATGGCTCTACAGTGGCCACATACAGAGGGCAGTCACTGACAGTGCGCCCATCAGACTGGCTGCACAGGGCTTCAAGGTCTGGCCTGCCTTTCAGCGCTGGCAGAGAGCGCCTGGAGCACACACAGGCCTTTAAGCCAGTGTATGCCAGGGGCAGATCTGGCGATGTGGGGCTCTTCTGGCGCCTGAGCACCACAGAGCCCATGGTGCGTGATGCGATACAGGGCGCTGTGTCTGCCATCGGCGCTGCCCCTTGGCGCATTGAGAAGCCCACACTGCCAAGCCATCTGGCAGGCAACCCAGCTGCACAGGCTGCGCTGGATCGCCACTATGATTATGCCAGCCTGGTGTGGTCTTCATGGACTGACACAGGGCTTGACAGGGTGTGGTCTGATTGGATCGCTGATATCCTTCAGTTCAGCATGATCTGTGGCTTCTACCTTGGCGAGATCACAGCCATTGAGCGCCAGCTGGCGATGCCACAGGGCCCTGTCAGAACCTATCTTATCCCTGAGATACCCTTGACCATCATGCCAAAGAGCGTCGATGAGTGGGTTTTTCAAGGCAATCCTGACACAGGCATGGTGGCAGTGGTCCAAGAGACCTTCGACCAGATTGACACCTTTGGCAATGCTGGGCCTGGCTCCAAGGTGATTCAGTGGGAGAAGCTGATTCATGTGCCCTTCATGCCAGCAAGCAAAGGCGATCTTGAAGGGCGCTCCATTCTCAGGGCCTGTGCTCGCCTGATTGAGATGAAGCAGAAGGCCTTGCAGCTGTGGGCGCTGGCCACTGAAGTCAATGCCCTTGGCATTATGACAGTCAAGCAAGACCCACAGCGCCCCTTGACCACTGAGGCTGAAGACAAGTTGGATGATGAGCTTGGCAACAGAACTGCTGAGCATGTCAGTCACATCATCATGCCACCAGGCGACCATGAACTGCAGATCATCAGCCCTGCCAGCGCCACTCCAGATCTGGGCCCACAGATCGACGCGCTAGACAGGCAGATCGGTCATGCCCTTGGCAATGTCCACAGGCTGATGTCACTGCAAGGCACTGGCAGTTATGGAGCCAGGCAGGATGCCAGCGCTGAAGCGCGCGATGCCTATGACTATCTGGCAGACTTGCCAGCCAGGGCAGCTGAGCGCCTGCTTCGTCGCTTCATCATTCTCAACTTCCCAATGGATGCGCGCCTTGGCATGATCTTCACCCCCAATGTGGCACATGCTGTGGTGGAAGAGAAAGACAACGCCAAGCGCGCCAGCACCCTTGCAACGCTGAAGAATGCTGGCCTGCTGACACCCACACCTGAGATTCAAGCGCAGCTGGCCAAAGAGAATGACTTGGCCATGGGCATTGTGGATGAAGAAGGCTGAAGCGCCCCTGCTTGACGCAAGCGATCAGCGCCCCTAATTATAAACAGACTGACGAGTCGGTTTTGAGGCATCATGGCACCATTGACAAAAGTCACTAGCAGCAATGTGGATCAAGTCGGAAGGTCTGGCGATGATCTCAGGGTGATCTTTCGCAATGGTGGGGTGTATGACTACAAAGGCGCCGCTGAGAATTTGCGTTATATGCTCGCTGCAAGGTCCAAGGGCAAGTATCTGCACTGGCTTGTAAAGCGCTTTTACCCATATGAGAAGGTCACACAGCTGGCTCAGCTTGGTGATGGGCGCACACAGGCGCAGACCCCAGCCCCCAAAGAAGACCGCATCAAGGGCAGCAAGCGAAACCCCAAAGGCTCAGCCTCAGGCACCAGGGGCGGCATTGAGATTGACAAGGCCACTGAGAAGGCGCTGAGAGCCAAAGTGGATGCGCTCAAAGGCAATAAACGCACTGTGGACATTGGCACCCTGAAAGCTGTCTATCGTCGCGGCGCTGGCGCATTCTCGACAAGCCACAGGCCTGGCATGTCTCGCAATCAATGGAGCATGGGCAGGGTCAATGCCTTTCTGAAGCTGCTGAAGACTGGCCAGCGAAAGAGGTCTTACACCACTGACCTTGACTTGCTGCCAAAGGATCACCCCCAAAGCACCAGGCAGGCTGAGTCAGTGAAGCCACCACAGTGGATGCGCAACGCTGCCAAGTGGGCGCTCAAAGTGCGCGCTGAAGCACCACCCAGCAAGCGCGCTGGCACGCCTGTGGGCATTGCCAGAGCCAGGGATCTTGCTGGTGGCAGGCCACTGAGCAAAGAGACGCTTGAAAGGATGCGAGACTACATCAATCGGGCAGCTGGCACAGCAGACAAGGCGCCAGCCAGAGACGAGCAAGGCCATGTGCCAAAGGCCAAGCAAGCCCTTGGCCTGTGGGGTGGCAGACGTGGCAAGCGAGTGGCCAGGTGGGCTGCACAGCAGCTGCGCAAGATGGAGGCAGACAAGTGAGACAGGGATTGGTGTTGACACTCAATGGCCTGCCACCAAAGCCAAAAGACCCAGCTGACCGCCTGGTCAAGTGGGTGGTGATCGCTCAGGCCCCTGGCTTTGTCTATCAGGGGCGCCACTTTGATGTGGATGGCAGCTGGATTGAAGACAGGGTGGCCGAGTATCGCAAGCTGGCCAAAGGCGACTATACAGCGCCCATGCTCAGGGAGCATGACAGAGATGGTGAGCGCCATGGTGATGTGCTGGCGCTCAGGCGCCACAGCATTGATGGTGTTGACAGTCTCATCGCTGCTGTGGCCTTTGCAGATCCTGAGGCAGAAGACAAGCTGAAGCGCGGACAGATCAAGTATGTCTCGCCAAGCTTTGGCCCCATTGAAGATGACAGGGGCAATACATATGACTTTGCATTGCGCGAGGTCTCACTTGTGGCAGCGCCACATCAGAAGCACTTAAAGCCTGGTGACACACATGTGCTAGGCACAGAGGGAGAAGTTATGCCTGAGCATTACGATGACAAGGAGAAGGCTGAGCTTGCTGATGAAGCAAAGCCTGAAGAAGACCGCCTGAGCCAGCTTGAAGCTGTGGTGGGCAAGCTGGCTGGCCAGATGGCTGAGATGATGGAGCTGAAGTCTTTGATGGAAGCTGCCATGATGGAGGCTGAGGCTGGCGAGGATGAAGACAAAGAAGACGCGCCAGCGCCTGAGATGTCTGAAGAGATCGCCACCCTGAGGGCTGAGCGTGACCAGCTGCAAGCTGAGCGAGACAAAGCCATCTTCACCCAGATTCAGCCCCAAAGCCTGATCTGGACTGCTGAGCTTGCTGAAGTGGTCTTCAACGTCTGGCGCGCTGATAAAGATCGTGTTGGCGCCATCCTGGCTGAAGCCACCCCAAAGGACACTGAGCCAGCGCAGCGCAAGCTTGAGCCAGCCCCCATGAATCCATGGGCAGTGCGCCTGTCTGAGGCCAGCGCCCCCATCGTCGATGAAGACCCCACACTGAGTGATGCTGATCTCAATGCCAAGGCTGTGCAGATGGCTGAGGGTGATCAGATCAAGGCGAACGCCATTTACAAAGAACTGAAGAAGGCTGCGCTGGCGCGCGCCTGAGGAGACTGAAGATGTCTGATCAGAACACGATTCTTGGCAAGGCTGGCGCCAGCGCGCTTGCTGCCTATTCCATTGTGGTGAACAACGCTGGTGTGCTTGACACAGCTTCAGTCGCCACTGATCAAGCCTTTGGCGTGGTGCTGAATTCGCCAGACAGTGGCGCTGAAGCCCTGGTGGCTGTTGAAGGCTTCAGCCTTGTTGACTTTGGTGGTGTGGTGCAACCCTATGCTGACATCACCACCAATGGCAGTGGCCAGGCTGTGGCAGCGACTGCTGCCGATTTGATCATTGGCTTCTATGCGCCTGAGCCTGTGGATGGCGCTGTGTCTGCCACTGCCAGTGGCGACCGTGCCCGTGTTTACCTTCACAGCTACAAAGGCAACGTGAAAGCCTGATAGGAGATATGACCCATGGCAACGCCTTCATACATTGTCACTGATGTTGACATCAATCGAGTCAGTGAGTCTTTTGTCCAATCGAACATGGACAAATTCGCCATCAGCACCATGCCTAAAGCTCTTTGCTTGGACAAAGAGACAGGGCGCAGCAACACCACCAGTTATGATCTGGCTGCGCTGTCTAATGCCCTGATGGAAGGCACCAATCTGCGCGATTGGTCCCCTGGCATCGACCCACCCAGCGCTGGCACCTTGCTTGAAAGCGCTGTCGAGTTCACTGTGCGTATCCGCTCTACGCTGGATCTGCCCCGCCCCCTGCGACGCGGCCAGACCTTTGAACATCGCTTTGCTGATCTGGAGCGCAACATTGTGCCCATCCAGCTGAGCAAGATCTATCAGGCCCATGACGCTGACATCGCAGCTGCGATGGTCAACAGCAGCCTGTTTCAGGAGCAATCCTTCACCACCAGCATTGGCAGTGGCCTTGATAACCCTGCTGACTATGCGCAGCAGAACCCTGTGGGTGACATTGAAGCTCGCCTGGTGGGCTTGCGCCCATACAGCAACTTCGCTGGCTTGGAGCTCCGCTGCTACATGTCTGGCAAGGTCGCTGCCACCCTGGCTGTGCACCCTGCCTACACTGGTGGTGGCACTGGCTCAGCTGTGGCTTCAGGCCTGCCCCGCGCAGACTTCATCAGCCGCTTCAGCAGCTTGCATGGTTGTAAGACCTATGTCTTTGACAACCTGATCAACAGCGCTGCCCTTGGCCAGTCTGCCAGCATTGTTGAGACCTTCAACCAGACCAACAGCACTGCTGTGCTCTTCTTTGGCCTGTTTGATACGCGCGCTGGCTCTTTCGATCTGCGCAGCCAGGAAGCCAGTGATGCGCCTGATGGCGCGCTGGTGTGGGCCTGCTCGCAAGATCCCAACGTCGTTGAGTACACTGATGGGCGCAAGATGGTGCAATCCTTCTGGGGTCGCGCTGGCTACACCATTTACAGCCCACGTGGCACAGGCGCTGGCATCTCGTCTGATCTTGGCTTCTTCATGAAGCAGGTCTCTGGCGCTGGCTCTGGTGGCATCTTCACCACTGCCTGATGATTGATGGCTTCAATGGTGGCGAGCATCCACACATGGATCAGCCACCAGGCCACATGCTGGCCAGCCCCTGTGCTGTATTGGGGCTGGCCTTCACACATCCACAATGGTGAGACCATGGCAACAGTGGAAACCTTTGGCGTCGACGCTGATCGCATTCTGGCTGATCTGCCACAACTCGTCATTGACACAGGCGCTGGCATCTTGCTGACCACTGCAAGGGCCACAACGCTGATACAGGCTCAGGCAGCGCGCATCAACGCCATGCTTGATGGCGCCTTTGGCGCTGGCACATCAGCTGCCATTGCAGCGCTTGGCGCCACTGATTCACAGTATCTCAACGCTCAGCGCCTGGTGGTGGCTGCTGTGATTCCACAGGTGTTGCGAGCAAGCCATCACCCCACCACCATTGATGCTGACACCAGGGCCTTGCTTGAAGACTTGCAGGCTCAGCTGGCATTGCTTGAAAGCGACCCAGCCAGGGCCATTGGCAGGGTGTCTGATGACTCTAGTGTGTCCATGCCGCGTACTCGCTTTGCAGACTTGCAGCTGAGCACCACACTGGCCAGCAAGCGAGCCAGGCGCAAGTTTGATGGGCGCTCCAATTTGCTTGGTGTGGATGAAGGGGGCTTTGAGTTTTGAGCATCAAGGGTCAAGAGGTCTTCAGACGCGCGCTGGCCAGCCTGCCCTTCACCATTGATCAAGAATTGATTGATGTGGTGGATGAGGCTGTGGTGTCTGAGTTCAGGCGCCAGAGCCAGGATATCCCCTTCTATGAGGGCAAGCCCTACACAGACAAGTATGGCAAGCACGGGGGACCACTGCGCAACTCGCTGACGAGCACCACTGATCCATACCACTTTGCAGGTGTGGTGGGTGACACCATTGAGATTGGCACAGAGGTTGAGTATGCGAAATACAACACACTGCCTGAGCCAGACCCCAGAGCCATTGAGGCAGCCATCCTGAGGCTCTTCATGGAGCGCTTGCGCAGAGGGGGTGGCACATGACCATTGACATCAATCAAGGCCACTACACCCTGTTGAAGGCCTGCAAAGCAGTCATCAGAGACAACTTCAACACAGCCAGAGCCACTGTCAGTGGTGAAGGGGTGTCTGATTATCTGCCTGATGTGCGCCAAGATGGCGCCACACTCAATGGGCGCAACGTCTATGTAAGCCAGGGCGATAGGATACCCATACAAGCCAGCCAGTTCATCCTTCTCAGCGCGCGCAAAATTGGCGAGCCAAGGCGCACCAATGCGCTTGCAGTTGAAGATCAAGACTATGAACTGAGCGCCCTGGTGGGTGTCAAAGGCTTGACCCTGGCAAGGGCTGGCAGTGATCCAGCGCCCACCCCAGAAGACGCTGGCTGGCAAACAGCAGGCCTGCTTGAGCAGATCGCAAGCTATTGCCTCAGACGCTATCTGTGCGCCAGCACTGCTTCAAGTGCTTACAATATTACACCCACAGGCTTTGACCCTGTGCCCTATGACAGGCGAGATCCTAGCAAGTATGCTTACATCAGCCGATACACCATCACCATGAGAGTGCTTGATGCACGGGGGCTTTGACGTATGAGTGAGAACAAACTGATCATCCCTGCCATTGGCAAGGTGCTGGCCAAGGTCGAGACCACGCCAGGAACCAAGGTGGCGCTTGCTGATGCTGATGCTGTCTTCTTTGAAGAGATTGAATGGCAATATGCATCAGACAATATCCAGCGAGTGCCACTTGCGCCTGAGCGCCATGGCGTCAAGTCTGTGGAAGGTCCAAGGCGCATCACATGGAGTGGCTCTACAGAGATGGCGCTGCCTGATGCCTATGACACAGCCAGCGATGTGCCACACCCTGATGTGTGGATTCAATCCTGTGGCTTTCAGCGCGAAGACTTCACAGACGCTGCCCATGAAGCCAGCTTCTATGCGCTGGCCAGCACCAATCATAAAGCCATCAGCTTTGAGGCCTATGAATTCACAGCTGATGGCGCAGACGCTGATTTTGTGCAAGCCAGGGGTGCGCGCTGTGATTGGGAACTGTCCATGGTCGATGGTGAAAGGGTCAAGCTCACACTGAGCAATGGCCTGGCCACTGAAGCCAGCGATGAAGACGAGACCTATCAGGCCAGCGCTGGCGAGTCCAAGGCAGTCACTTACTACACAGACAAGCCCTATGTGGTGAACAGGGGCAACACATCAGCAGAGCTTGTTGACATCAGCAATGCGCTGGCGCCTGTGGTCTTTGGTGGTGGCACTCAGGGTTCGCCAGCTGGAAACTTTCAGATCATCAGCGCCACTTTCGCTGGCAACATGGAGCCAGAAGAGCAGAGGGGGCTGGGTCTTCAGCGCAACCGCCTGGCAGGCTCAGGGCCTGTCACTGGCACCATCGTCATTGAAGAAGGGCTGCTGACCAATGCCAGCGCCTTTGACCCCTATGCCCTCAGGCGCACTGGCGCAGCCCTTGAATGGCGCTGCAAGGTCACACAGAATGACATCAGTGGTAACAGCACCTTCTTTGCCACCCATGCCTATCTTCAGATTGTGGGTGTGAACCACACTGACGCTGGCAAGCGTAGAGTGTGGGAGCTCGAAGTAGAGGTCAAATACCCTGAAGACCCATCAGACAGTGATCCAGCTGTGGGCGCCAGCCCCACCCAGACCTTTGACTATACCGATGGCACCAAGGGTCTTTATGAGAACCTGGCAGTCACCAATGTGGGTGTCTTTGGCATCTGCTTCTTCAGAACAGTGTGAACCTGAGAGATTGAATCAGTGGGATACTTTGTCAAAAGAGAAAGGATCTTTGCAGCGCTAGACGCTGATCGAGTGGATGAAGGCAGCTTCAAAATTGAAGGGCCTGATCATCCATGCTTTGTGCTGGCGCCACACATCACCCTGGCAGGCGCTGAGGTCATGGCCATGTTGAAAGGCGACACACCAGCTGACCACATCCACGCCATGGCAGCTGGCGCCGCTGTCATTGTCGAGAGCCTGGCAGGCAAGTGGGCGCTTTACCCTGGTGGTGAAGCAGACTGGCCTGAGAAGTGGCAAGGGGCAGACATGGCTGAGCGCCAGCACATGGCCAGCGCCTTTGATGTGCGCTCGCTGGCGCGCCTGGCGCAAGCTGCACAGCGTAAAGCGACACTGAGCGAGACAGAGCAGGGGGAATAGTCAAGGCAGTGCGACTCATCAAGGCAGGACATGGCAAGGCTGTGTCACGCGTCGCATCGCCTTTCATACTGTGGCAGCTGGGTCTTCACAATGATGTGTGCCCTGAGACAGGGGGCTTGATGCCTTGGAAAGCTGCCACACTCTATGATCACCCTGTGAGAGAAGTGCTGGCACAGCGAGCCATCAGGGCAGCATGGGCAGACGAGCGAAAGAAGAAGGGCAGATAAATGGCTAGCTTTCCAATCGTCGTCGACGTGATGATCAAGGGGCTTGATCAGATCAAGCGCCTGGTCGAAACCACCAAGCAAGCTGCTGATGTCCTTGATGATGCGCAGAAGCCACTTAAAGAATGGCCTGAGTCAAGCAAAAAGGCAGGCAATGCTTCTGAAGAAGCTGGCGAAAAGATCAAGGGCGCTGGCAAGGCTGCAAAGCAAGCTGGCATCGACCTTGAAAGAACAGCCACCAAATTCAGAGCCATGGGCTCAGCTGGCACCCTGGCAGGCGATAGCTTAGAGCGCCTGAGCATTGTCACCAGTGGCCCATTGGGCGCTGCAATCGGCGCCGCTGTGGTGGGCTTTGCAGCCTTGCAGGCTGGGGTGGCTGTCTTCAAGGCCACAGTGGATGGCCTGATCGCCAGCGTCAATTCCTACATCAAGACAAGCAAGCCCCTGCAAGATGCTCAGGGCAGGCTCAATCAACAGTTTGAAGACTTCAAGGCCACACTTGGAGCAGCCATCACAGGGGGTGAAGGCTTTGCAAAGGTCATGGATACTGTTGGTGGGGTGATCAGCGATCTCACAAACTTCATCGCTGAAAACTCAGACCACATCCTGAGCTTTGTGAAGGTCGCTGCCACAGTGACAGCCACCATTGCCAAGGTCGCTGTCACTGGCATCATGGCGCTCTTTGCACCAGTCACCATGACTGTTGATGCTGCCATCAAGGTAATGAGTGAATTGCTGGCCTTTGCTGGTAGGGCTCAGCAGAGTGTCATTGAATTTATGATGGCGCTGCCTGAAGCAGCCATAGAGGCAGCTGGCTTCAGCACAAAGGGCCTGGCTGCCATGTATCGCCAAGCAAACAGGCTGGCCATGACAGCTGGCAAGTCAAGTGGCGAAGCCCTTGTCAATGGCTATACAGTGGCACTGCTGAAAGGCAACACAGCCATCAATCAGGCCATTGATAAGATCAATGCGAGCATTCAAGGTGTGGGTGGTGGCACTGGCAGGATCAAGGGTGTGGTGGATGACCCATCAGCGCCTGGTGGCGCGCCACAAGATCAGCTGGCGCCAGAGCGCATCACTGTTGGGCTTGGCTTTGGTGAAGGTCTCATCAGGCGCGCCTTGCAGCTTGAAGAGATGCGCAAAGAGCGAGAAAGGCAGGGTGCTGAAATTCAAGCCTTGATCGCATCCATTGATGAAGCTGAGCTTGCGCAGAAGGCCTTCAACACCAGGCTGGCTGCTGAATTCACCAAGGTGGGTGAATTGGGTGTGGCATCTTTTCAACAGCTTGGCTCTTCAGTGTCGTATGCCATGGGCGAGATGATTGCTGGCACATCAACGCTCAAAGACTTTGGCGATGCCATGGCCAATCTCGCTGGCCAGATTGCAGCCAGCTTTGGCCAGCTGTTTATTCAGATGGGCACAGGCTTTCTCATCACCAGCCCTGCTGTGGGTGTGGGCTTGATTGCAGCTGGCCTGGCTCTTCAGGGCCTGGCTGGCTTTCTCAGTGGCAAGGGCGCAGCCAACAAAGGCAGGGGCGCTGGCGCTGGCAGGGGCGCTGGCGCTGATGCCAGCAAAGCTGTGGCCAGAGAAGTCACCAGAAGCCTGAGACCATCAGGGGCTGGTGGCGAGAATGTGACCAATATTGAAGTGGTGATTGGTGGGCGCTCTATCCAGCCTGAGATGGTGGCCATCGTCGATGACATCGCCAGACAGCGCAGATCCAGATATCTTGGCAGACGTATGGGGGCTTTCTGATGGCAGACTTCACAAGGTGTCTCTTCACCCTGCCTTATAAGATCACCACAGCCACCCAGATCAGGGTGGTCTTTGCTGACTCAGCAGTGGGCGCCACCACAGTCACAGCCACTGCTGTTGCTGGCACTTACTTCAATGACCTTGACGTGGATGGCACAGCATTGGGTGTCAACCTGTTAGAGCATCTGATCAGCCAGCTTGCCAATTCTGAGCTTGCAGCTGGCACTAATGGCACTTGGAGCATAGAGCACATATCAGGCACCTATCAGGGCAAATACAAGATCCAGCGAGAGAAGGGCAATCCGGCTGATGATGTCACCAGCCTTGAAGTCATTGGTGGTGAAGTGTCCATGCTCACCTTTGGCTTTGCTTCAGCAGCTGCACAGGCGCCAGCTGTGAGCACTGATGATCCTGCTGTGTGGACAGCACCCAACAGGGCACAGGGCCTGTGGATCATTGATGACTACCCTGGCCTGAGCGCTGGCGCTGAAGAGCGCACCACCACCACAGTGCTGAGCGCCACCAGCCCTGATGGCACCACAGCCAGAGACACCTATGGCGATGTGACCAGAAAAGTGATTGATCTGCTCACACTGCCAGCTGCCAGTGTCTTTAAATTCTATGTCAATGACCCTGATTATGCTTCAGGCCTTGGCGCAGCCACAGGCGATGTCAATGCCTGCTTTGACGAGCTAAGGCGCCTGTGGTCTCGCCTTGATGCTGATGTCTATTGCCGATTCTACCCAGACGCAGCCACACTAACGAGCTTTGTGCAGCTTCAGCCAGGCGCTCAGGATGGCTGGCTGGCGAGCCTTGACGCTGTGGCTGATAGGGTCTCTTCTAACCCTGTGCTCTACAATCTCACCATCACAGCCTATGTGGTCGAATAGGGGCGCCCCATGCCAAGATATCTTCATGCCATAAAGATTGAAGGCCTTGGCGATGTCACAGCATCTGCCACTGATAAGCGCTATCGCATCTGCTATGCGCGCGCATTCTTTGATGCGCCATCCACAGCAGACGCTGATGGGCTCTTCATCGATGGCTTGCAGATGTGGCCTTCTGAGCTGAGCGCTGATGTTGACTTCAGGGATGGCAGAGCCACTATCAGCAACCAAACCTTCACACTGCGCGCAGACACCACCACCAGGCCCCTGCTATATCGCCTCAGACACGGGGTGGTAGCGCGCTTGATCGCTGCCATGACAGCCAGCCAGACCACCATTGATGTGGATACATCAGGGCTTGATGGCGCTGTGTACCTAGAGCGAGAGTGCTTGATCGTCGATGGCGCCAGTCAGTCAAGCATTGCAGGGGGCTTCAGGTATGATGTCACCAGGGCAGCGCTTGGCACATCTGCACAGGCCCATGGCGCAGACACCACTGATGATGTGGAGATCTTCAGCACATGCAACACCTTGGCAGGGCGCTTGATCCAGCTGCTGAGGGTGCCACTAGACAGCACAGATGCGCCAGCTGATGAAGTGGTGATGTGGTCTGGGGTGATCAGAGACATCAACACCAATGACACAGGGCTAAGCTTGACCATCAGCGCTGATGGCTTGCTGGCCTTGGTGGATGCTCAGCAGATCTTCGCTGAGCGCTGCCAGGGCAGGATGATCAACGCCATTCTTGACGGGCAGAGACCTCGCCTTGACAGGCTGAGCGCCACCATGCTGACACAGGAAGCGCCAGCTGGTGGCTCAGGTGTAGTAAGCGACCCCAGACAGGCGCTCTTCATGCTGGGTGATGATGCTGCCATCAAGGGCACTTACACCTTCTTTGATCAGGGCGCCACATTCTATCTGCACATGCTGGCAGACTCAGAGACCTTTGCAGGGCGCCCCCTGCCTGAAGATATGAGTGTGTACAAAGACACACCCACCAGGGAGGTCTTCAGCACTCGCGCAGACTCACCAAGCAATGTGGATAGTGGGTCGATTGGTGACAACACACTGCCCCTGTCCAGCCACCCTGGCAAGCTGATCTTACAGCTGCTGACCACCACCAGAAACGACAACTCAGCAGGCCCCAATGGAGCCTATGACACTGGCATCAATGCGCTGGCTGGCTCTATCCCTGTGGGCCTGGTGGATGTAGAGGGGATCTTGCTGTGGGGTGATGAGATAGGCATCACCCTTGATGATGTCTTCTTCTTTGAGGATGGCAGCAAAGCCCTTGGCGATGTGATCAGGGAAATACTCACACCACTGCTGAGCGCCCTGATCAGCACACCAGCTGGCAAGCTCAGCATCATCAGGCTCAAAGACTCAGCGGATTATGGCAGCGCCCTGAGCCTGAGCCAGTCACAAGTGCGCTCAGCCAGCATCATCCACAATCGCAACTTGATTGATGCCATTGACAAAGTGCAGCTGGCCTACAGGGTTGAACCTGGCTTGCCACCAAGCAGGATCAGCGCGCGTGACACCATCAAATACAGGCGCCAGCCACCAGGCGAGCACAGCAGCCTGAGCTTGACCCTGAGAGGCACCAGACGCCGAGATCTGGCCACACAGGTGATCCAGACCATTATTCAGCGCTACCATGACCCCATACCCATGCTCTTTGTGGAATGCCTGCCCACAGCACAGTTTGAGCTTGGCGATGTGATCAGCGTGACACACAGCCTGATCCCTGATGGTGATGGTGGCAGGGGGCGCACCAATGCGCCCATGCTGGTGATCAGCAGAAGGGAAGTCTTCAGTGGCGAGCCAGGCCAGATGGGCGAGCATATCATGGTTTATGGCCTGCTTGATGTGGGTCTGATCCATCCAAGGGCTGGCTTGATTGCGCCATCAGCCACTGTGGCATCATCGCCAGCGCCCACAGCCACAGTCTTCACTGTCAATGTCAATGACTTCACTGAAGTGGATGGCTCAGGCCCCTTTGATGCTGACATTGAAGGCTTTGCTGTGGGTGATGCCATAGACATCATGGATGAATTCGGCACGCCTGTGGACACAGGGCTATTCATTCAAAGCATCGCCACCAATCAAATCACCTTGACTGCGCCAGCATCGCCAGCGCCATCAGCTGGCGATATCATCAGGCCAAGTGCCTATGCTCAATGCGTGACACAGCAGCAAGATGATTGGGTCTTCATCGCAGACGCTGATGAAGAGCTAAATACAGATCTGCCAAAGACCTATCGGAGCTGATCCAATGGCGTTTAAGAAGCTGGACAGTGCAGCCATTGACTTGACCCTGAGCAGGCCCCTTGATGCCTTTGTGTCACAGGGCATGGACGCCAATGGTGTGCAAGCATGGGCAGACAGGGGCAGGGGCGCTGGCATGTCGTATGGCTCAGATGCCAGGCCCACCCTGGCAAGCGCTGGCCTGTCTTGTGTGCCACTGAGCCCATGGCACATCAGCCCCACATGCACTGAGCTGACGCTGAAGATCAGAGGCCTTGCCAGCATTGATGGTGCTGGTGGCACAGCGCTCAATGCTCGCCTGGTGCTGATGGCGCTCAGTGGGGTGGTCTATGACAATGTGAGCATGACCCCTATCCTTGATGATGCCTCAGATCAGGAAGTTGAATTCACCTTTGATGTCACCAATCTTGCTGGTGATGTGGTGGTGCCATGGCTGGTGTTTCAATCAGCCCTGAACACTGGCAATCAAGCAAGCGATGATCGCCATGCCAATGACATCACTGCTAATCGATACAAGATTGACCTTGGCTCCACACTCGCTGGCACCTATGACGACACCAAGCGCTGGCAGATGACTTTCAGTGAAGACAGCACAGGCACACATCCATCTGATGTGTATGAATACCAAGGGCCTGTGATGATTGTGGCTGAGAATGGGCATGATGAAGTCTATGTGCTGCCACGCCTAGACAGGCGCCTGGTGGCTTATCAGCAATTCAGAGTCACCATCACTGAGCTTGGTCGCTTCTTACTCTATGGCTGGAGCTTGACAGAGACTGCCTTCACAGCGCCAGCAAGCCAGGCCAATGCGCTCAGGCCTGGCATGGCTCCAAGGGCTCGCACCTATTCGGAGATCTACAGGCGCCAGCGCGCGCTTGCAGCTGAGCGCACCAGGGTGGTCAATGTGGGTGGCTCGCCAGATGCGCTGGCTGATGGGCGCAGATGGGGCGCCAGCGAGTTTTACACAGAGTCCACTTACACTGATACATATCTGGCTGTGGGTGGCGAACTGCCCACCTATCGCATCGACACCAGAACAGCCACACTCAACACCAGGCGCCGCTATAGGGCGCTGGCCTTGGTGGCTGGCGCTGTGTCCCAAAGGAATGAAGCCAGGGAGTTTACAGTGCGTCTGCGCGCCACCCTTCAAGATATTGGGGGTGGCGATGTGGCCACACCAGATGTGCAAGGCGCAGCCATCGATGTGACACCCATCACAGGGGCTGGGGTGGGTAACAACGAACTGGCTGACAGGCTTTACTTCATTTACAACTTTGGCAGTGGCTTTGTGACTCAGCACCTTGATGGCACATGGCCTTATTCAGATGTGCTCAATGGCACCCATGGCCTCAGGCTGATTGATGCGACCTTTGAAGAGCAAGCAGCCAGCGCCAGCGACACAGCGCGCCTGATGCGTCTTCAGCTCAGGCCTGAGGGCATAGAGCCAGCCATCAGCACTGGCACCATTGAAGCATCAATCAGGCTTTATTATCCGGCTTGCACAGTGCTGATTGCTGAGGGCTTCTGATGGCGATTCAAAACAACACCTTCTTCAGAGTCACAGGCTCAGTGGCAGACGAGACAGGCGCCAGCCAGATCAGTGTGGCTGATGGTGTCAACATCATTGGTGGTGGCAGCGTCGATGAACAGCAGATACTGCTTGAGAACAGCAATCACGTATACAGCACCATCAACAGGCGAGCCCTGCTTGATGTGTGGAGCCCTGGTGTCATTGGTGACAGCACCACCCAATACATTTACAAAGAAGCCACAGCGCCCACAGTGACCTTTGCCATAGCCCTTGAATCGCCAGCCCTGGTGGGTGTGGATCGCTTCAGCGTGACATGGGTGGCGCGCTACCAAGGCCAGATCAAGGTTGACATCAGGCGCACAGACACAGGCGCCAGCCTGAGTGCATATACTGGTGGCGCTGAGATTGCGCCCATCACTGAGACCCAGACCCAGACATGGAGTGGTGTCCAAGATGTCTTCATCAGAGTAAGCATGGCGCCTGTGCCAGTGAGCACAGATGCCATCCTGTGGGGCTTCAGGGCGCTTGAAGACCAGACGAGCATTTAGGCGCTGGCTTGCAGGCCTGTAAGCTGGCATTAAATTGATATCAACTCGCCAGCCACCAGGCGCTGGCGCCACACACAGTGGCATCCAATAGGAGTCAAGACCATGAGAGTTATTTCGCACAATGTGCCCTATACCTTTGGGGGCGCTCAGTCAGTGGTGGATGTGCTTCACACAGGCTCAGGTGAAGTGCTGGCAGCTGGTGTCAGAAAGTATCTGCTTGTGCAGAACATTGGGTCAAACAACATTTACTTGACCTTTGATGGCGATACAGCTTCATCCACCACAGGCTTCAAGCTGGTGGCTGGTGGGTCAATCGAGTTTGCCACAGCTGTGCCCAATGGCCAGATCAATGGCATTGCAGACACTGCCACTACAAAGCTGGCCATTCTTCAGGGGTGATATCATGGGTTTCTTTTCATGGGGGATCACACCTTCTGAGGGTGTGAAGGGCCCATATGCTGACTATGACACAGCCTTGACAGCGCTGAGGGCTGACGCTGGCGCCAGTGATGGTGATCTGTACCAGCTTGCCAATGATATGACCTTCAACGCCTTCACCAGTGAAGGGCCTGGCATCCTGATACCTTCTGA
>Ga0070749_10000341_pt1 | contig 31027 bp, 48 predicted proteins | sample VirMetDEL_Nov_18_FD_75180 | JGI IMG/M metagenome (GOLD analysis project Ga0070749, IMG submission 75180) | Aqueous microbial communities from the Delaware River and Bay under freshwater to marine salinity gradient to study organic matter... | ecosystem: Environmental > Aquatic > Marine >...
AATTTCTGACAAAACCGGCACAAATTAGTTGCATCTTTTCACCGAATTAGTTCAAACTAATTTCTGACAAAACCGGCACAAATTAGTTGCATCTTTTCACCGAATTAGTTCAAACTAATCCCGAATTAACATCAACTAATTTTCTACCGATAAAGCTGTGACAGCGTTTTAAAAAAAATCTTAAAAGACAGATACCGACGTTTAGTCGGTATACTACTATAGTTATTTACATAACATAACATAACATAACATAACATAACATAACAGTTCATTATGTTAAATAGGGTTTTCAATTCGTTGTGTATCAGTTGTTTGAAAAAAAATAAAAAAAAACACAAAATAAATTAGGCGTTTATTCAAGAATACTAGTTATATTTGCTGAACAAACAATTATAAAAACAAAAAGCAATGAAAAAATTTAAAGTCCACAACCCATCATGTGATGATACTGAGTATTTTTTAACTTTAGAAGAAGTTCATGAATACATTGATGGAGAATTAAAATTTCTAAATTACGGAGGTTCAGCTGAATACTTTTATGACGAGTTTAGCGTTGAAGAAAGCGTACTAAAGTACTCGGCAATAGTTGTATCGATCTTCTACGCCTCCCCTATTCTCTACATAGATGCCGAAAGTAATGTTCAGGAGTTGATTGAAAATGCTTTTTTTGACTCGTACGATGACGCTTACGCCGCTGCTATCAACCATGGACTAGAAGACGAGGACATTCATGTTGTCGTGACGAATGTATTTGAATCAAACTTATAAAAATAGATATGGCAAGGCAAAAATGGCAAACAAAGCTTACCAAAGCTGAAATGAAAAGCATGGACATCATCCAGATGTCTGTCAGGAAGTTTGGAGAAATACATGAGTTAAAATCTATAGATGAGGTAAGATTTTCTTACGTTTATGTAAGTGAAGGCTTTAGGTCTGGTGAGTACTTCCCATTATATATAAACTCATATTTCTTAAATGATGGTGAAATAAACACCGTGTTAAGCGTTATTTTAAATCCTAAAGAAGGTGGCAAGCTGTCTGTTCACGAGTTTCATTATAAAAGCGTAAATAAAAATAACCATTTCGATAGGACTATTTCGAAAATAACCCGCGAATTGGTTAAACTGACTGGCGACAATAAATTTATAAACAATGGCGTTACTACTAATAATTAGCGGCGCATCGCTTGTCATCGCTTTGATGGTCGAAATATTTAATGGTAAAAATAAATAACAATAAAAAAATGAGTAAAAGAAAAACGTATACAACCGTACTGAAGTCAGGCGGATTCATAACTACACATAGCAGTCTAAAATCAGCCTGCGAAGCTTCGGGGCTTGATTACAAGAAGTTGTCCAGAAAAAAGATGCCGTTCACGCATCAGGATATAGACTTCTTTAAGGTTGAAAACAATATCTCCTTTCATGATATGTTAGTTAAAGTATCGCTTGATTCCGGTGAGTTATTTTGCGGTTATAATTTCGATAAAATCAGTGATTACGACCAAATAGAAGAAGTATTCATTCTTCATAATGAATACGGGATCGAATACGAGATAGAGGTGAATATTGACACGTTTTCAGAGGGTGAGTATGAGCTTGAAATAGGTGTTGTTAGGACTTTTGAAGGTGTCGAGGTGGATTTATCAAACGAAACAATGTCCTTGCTTTTGTTCGAGATAAATGAATACATTCAGCAATGAAAGTCGAACTAAGCAAAGGTCAAATAGTTAACGATCAGCATCACTCCAGAGCATCTATACGAATACTATCTTTTCAGTTGTCGCAGTTAGCTAGGGACTATGAGAGGCTCGCAACGAACATGACGACAGGATCAAGCTCACTTAATGAGTTAGCCATGTTGGAAATACGCACAACTATGGTTGAATTAGAAGCCGATATTGATCTTTTTAAACAAATAATATAAATCAAAAACAAATGGAAAAAGAAACTAAAACGCATTGGAAGTCTATGTTGACAAACCTAGATTACATAGGTGCTTACGCGCTTAATTACGGAGAAGACCTAACCGTTAAAATAACCTCCGTATCGAAAGAAAAAGTGAAGGGAGATAAAGGAAAAGAGGAGGTTTGCACGGTTGCGCACTTGGAGGGTCAGAAGCCTTTTATCTTGAATCGAACTAATTCTAAGATGATACAGAGGCTTTATAAAAGCCCGTACGTTGAGGACTGGATAGGTAAGGAAATTACTTTATACGCCACAGTGACTAAAGTTGCCGGAGAGCTTGTCGAGTGTTTAAGGATTAGAAATGAAGTGCCAAGTAAAGAAGTTAAAGACAGAAGGTTGGATATTAGTAATGAGCGTCTGGAAGCTGCTTTAGACAATATTTTGCAGAAAAAATATACGTACGAAAAACTGGTCAAAACTTTCAAATTAACGGAAAATCAACGATTAGCTGCAGAATCTAAATTAAATAAACAATCATGAATAAAGAATCAGCTAAAGAATTAATTAACAATCTTAAGATCAGGTGTTCAGAGATACATTTGATAATGGGGGGATCAAAAACCCCTAACTCCTTCACCGAAGCAAACGCAAGGAAGTTGGAGGAGCTGAAATCTAAGGAGAATCGAACTGAAAAAGAAAAAGAAGAGCTTAGAGAGCTATTGAAAAAGAAAGCTTTCAAACCTAAATACGCGCTCTCTGAAACGGCTAAGTCTCATGTCAGAAGCTTAGTTAAACAAATCGTTTTAGGGTATGTGAAAGATATTAATACTAAGGAGATGGAGAAGGGTGTTGCTTGTGAAAATGACAGTATAGATATTTATAACTCCGTGTTTTTTAAAAGCACATCGAAGAATGAAGAATCTAAGAGCAACGAGTATATAACCACCTTAGGCTGCGACATCAACGAGCTGGACGAGGGTATGGTTACAGATATTAAGACGCCCTGGTCTAAAGAAACTTTCCCACTAACCGATACGGAGGCTGCTAAGGCTTGTAAAAAATCAGGCTATAATTGGCAGTTAAACGGCTATGCTTGGCTTTACAACAAAAGTAAGGCACAAGTTGCCTACTGCCTTGTAGATACTCCGGATTATTTGATAGAATACGAGGACAACGTGACACCTCACGTAATGAGTGACGTGCCTTTACATTTACGAGTGACAACCACGCCTGTTGAGGTGAATGAAAAAAACTTTCAACTAATCAAATCAAAGGTTGTTGAATGTCGTATATTTGCCTTAGAGTACCTAGAAGAAATTTATAATAAAAACAAAAAATAATGAACAAACATTTTATAGACGGCAGGGTCGGGAATGATCCTGAAATACACGCATTCCCCGACGGATCAAAGGTCGCGAACTTTTCTATAGCTACCACTAAGCGATGGACAGACAGTGACGGACAGAAGCAGGAGCGAACTACTTGGCACTCAATTAAAGCTACGGGCGGAGTTGTTGGTGTGGTTGAAAAATACCTAAAGAAAGGTGATAAGGTTACTGTTATGGGCGAACCTTTCAATCATGAATGGGAATCGTCTGACGGCAGTAAGAGGAGTCGAACGGTTGTACACCTAAAAGAGATAGAGCTGCAACCAAACGGCAGAAATGAGGGTTCAGAGACTAATCATAACCAAGGAGTAGAAGCTCCTTTTTAATAATATCACCCTCGCTGCTACGAGGTTGATAAAGAAGTCCACCAAAGAGGTGGCGAATTAACAATAAATAAATTTTAAAAAGGGGTTTTTAATATTTGTTTAGGGGAGGTATCTATAACCTTTTTATCTCCCCCTTTTTTTTTAATCAAAAATATGGCAAAAGGAAAAGATAGCTTTCTTCTTTACTGCGATCTGATAGACATAATGCCGTCGCTTACTATGAACGATAGAGGCGAGTTGTTTACTTACATACTCCAATACGTTAACGATAATGATCCTGAAGAACCTGCCTCATGCTCCGAAGCCTTGCGTTTGTCAATAATGATGGTTAGGGGTAAATTAAAGAGAGACTTAAAAAAATGGAATGAAAAGATAGAAAAGAAGTCATTTGCTGGCAGGAAATCCGGTGAAGTTAGACGCGCTAAAAAGCTATCTAATTCGGTGGATGTTGCGCCCAAAGAAGCTAAGCAGGTAGAGGTAGAATTAAAGCCTTTGGAAAAACCGAAACCAAAAGACAAGCCTAAGGTCTATCCGTTGAAGGTAGTTAATGGGTGTAAGTCGTTGTTGAAGTACTTTCCCGAAAACTGCCACCCAAAGAACCTACTATCTTGGGTGAAGGTGTATGACGAGCTGTTGCGTATAGATAAATTAACGCACGAAAGAATAGAGACTATCGTAAAAAAAACAAGAGAGGACAGTTTTTGGGCGAAAAATTTCCTTAGCTTAGTTAAGTTGAGAAATCTAAACAGCGACAAAGTTAAGTACTGGGTGGTTTACGAAGAAAAAATAAAGTTAGAAAGCAAAAAAACAAATCAAAATGGACAACAAGTTAGCAATAAGAAATCAACATTTGAGCGTTACACTGAAGCCCGAAGCACCCGAAGAGGTTAAGCGAGCTGTTCAGCTTTACAACCCTAATGCTTCATTTAGGACATTCCCTCCAAACCCCACAGCTATTGAATGGGATAGCGTTAAGGACTTGTTGCTTGGATTTAGTTTTCAATGTGGGATTAAAGAACCTATCAGCGAGCATGAGGAGGACGCAATGGTTAACCATTTGAGTAGACATTTTAAGTCGTTAAATCCTTTAGAGTTATCTGAGGCGTTTAGTCTTTACGCTGCGCAGAAATTAGACTTTAAAGAACCTGCTTATCAAGCTTTTACAAGTCTGTTTGTGAGTAAAGTTCTGGTTTCTTACATGAATTACCGATCTTCTCAGCTAAGCAAAAGAGAGGTTTACGCAGAACCTAACGTCATGCTGTCCGCTCCTGCTAAAATAGCTTATTTTGAAAATACGCTATTCAAACAATACCAGTTAGTTTTGGAAGGCAAGAGAGTTGAAAGTGTTTTTGATGATTTCGACTCACACCTTTATTATAACTCGTTAGATGACATCGGGTTTATAGATGTTTCAGACGAGGAGAAAATGGAAATATGGCAGTTCGTAACGGATGATTTGCGAGAGAATTTTAAACCTACACGCGCAAAGCCTAAACCTTTAAAGACGGACGCTGTAAAGAGAGCTAAAGCTTTAGCTTTCAGGTCTTGGGTGACTAATTTAGTTTTTGACGAAATAGATTTAAGGTTGGTTTTGTTAGATTATTGTAAAGAAAAAAAAATAAGGTAATGAAAAAAATAAAAAAGCAAGAAAGCCTTGTAGTCCGGTGTAAAAACTGTAAAAAGCAAGACGCTGAATACGAGGGTGATTTATGTGTAGATTGCTATTGCTTAGAGAAGCAAAGCGTTGATTTTGATAATTAATTTAAAATTGAAAATAATGGATAATTTATTAGATTTGAAAATGAATAAAGTAGATTTAGCGACCATAGCAGGTATAAACGTGAAGGAAGCTGAATGGATGTTTCAAACTCTTACTGAGACAAAAAAAGTTGAAAAGGATGTCTATTTTGAAGCGAGGCATTTATCTGTTTTTTTTAATGAAGATGGATATGGCAGCCTTCTGTCTATGATTAATGCTGTCAACACTTATTACAGGCTTTCGTTAAAAGAGCTTATTAATTATAAGAATTTAAGGTTCTCAGGCAGGTATAGGATTTATGAAAAAATTTTACATAAATCTAGTCTGAATCACGCGTTTGAGGCTATGTCTCAACACCACAAGCATAGTTTAGGTGTTAAGTCTTACATAAAAGTTGTAGAAAATATGCCTTCAGACATATTGGAATTATATAGCATTCAACCGTGGTGGGTTTAAATAATAGTGTTAATTTTATAAAAAAAAATATATGAAGTTTGAAAAATTAGGAATAGAAGTAGCGGACAAAGTTACGTTAATGACTGGAATTATAACGGCGAGAGCCTCGTATATAACTGGTTGCGATCAATACCTAGTTCAACCTAGAGGCGACGGGTCTAAATATCCAGAACCTAGTTGGATAGATGAAGGCAGGTTAGACGCCACTAATTCAGGTATCATAATTACACCATGTTCGGTTCGGTCAAATGATAACGGTTGCGACATCTCCGCGCCCATTAAGTAATAATAAAAATAAATAAAATGAGCAAAAAATTATCGCCGCAGCAAAAAGCGGCTATCACTAGAAAAAAGAATGCTGAAGCTGCTAGATTAGGCGAATTAGATAAAGCTAAAAAGTTGGTTGAAGCTATTGATCTCGAAAATGAACTTGAGGCTGTTGAAGCCGTTGAGGCTGTTGAAGCCGTTGAGGCTGTTGAAGCCGTTGAGGCTGTTGAAGCAGAGGTGGAAGCTAGAGAGAAATTGTTCGTTGTATCTGTAAATTACAAAGGCAACAAGTTCGTTAAGTTGATCGGGTCAGAAAAAGAATTGGAAGAGCTATGTAATGGTGTGAACATTAAAGGCGTTTATTGTGAGGAGGTTACTTTAGTCAAAGAGTTAAATGTTATTAATCTTAAAGGGTTCGTTAAGCGATTTCTTGTTTTGAATGAGCCTTTTGAGCTTGCTAACGGCTGGATTTCTGAACACTGGGTAAGAAGAAGCAGGGTTTACGATAAGCTATTTGAAATAGAAAGGTTAGATTAAAAACTGAAATATTAAGACCAATTAATCACAGCTTTATCGGCAGAAAATTAGTTGATGTTAATTCTGTATTAGTCTAAACTAATTTGTGTCGGATTTGTCAGAAATTAGTTTGAACTAATTCAGTGAAAAGCTGTAACTAATTTGTGCCGGATTTCAACAAATTAAGTTTAAACTAAACAGTGAATAGTTTCAACTTAATTTGTTATAAAAAATAAACAAAACGAACAACTGTTAATTATGATACACACAGCAAAAGAGCTTGAGGCAATGCTTGGTACTCCCGAGGAAGCTAAAGCGGACATAGTAAAATTAACACTTCCATTCCCTATGCGATTGTCTTGGGATAAAAAAACAGTAATAACAACTGTTAGATGTCATGAAGCGGTAGCTTCAAGTCTAAAAGCAGCTCTTGAGGAGATATTATTTCATTACGGTTTTGGAATTATTCGAGAGTTGGGAATGGATTTGTTTGGGGGGATTTATAATGTCCGTAAAACTAGAGGTGGGAATGATTTTTCTTCTCATTCTTGGGGGGTATCTATAGATTTGGACCCCGAAAGAAATAGGCTTAAAGAAACTTCCCGTACAGCTAGATTTGCAAGACCTGAGTACTCTCACATGATAGATATATTTGAACAAAATGGGTTCACTTCAATGGGTAGAGAAAGAAATTACGACTGGATGCACTTTCAGTTTACGAATTTTTAAACGTCATGAAAAAAGGAAGGGTTCGAAATTTTTTAAAAAGCAAAGGGAAGTCGTTTGCTGGCAACCTACTTAAAGAGGTTGGCGGAGACATACCTATAGCGGGTAGATTTATTGAGGCTATAGGCGAGGTTATAGCTCCTTCGGTTGAGTTAACAAGTGAAGAGGTGGCTAAGATAGAGAATTTAATAGCTGACAGAGACAAAGAGTTGACCGCTAGATGGGTGTCAGACAACTCAACAAGCTTAAAGCTTCCTAGGATTGTCCGTCCTATTATATTAATTTACGCATGGATAATTACCACGCTAATAGTAGTATTAGAGGCTTGCGCTATCTCGATGCCGTCAACCTCTATAATTCTAGGGATGATTGGTGCGGTTAATGCAGGCTACTTCGGGTTAGTTACTTACGAAAAGAAAAGGGGGGTGAGATGATATTTAGAGAGGTTTTAGAATGCCCTGATTACTATATAAGTAGTTGTGGCGTATTGTTTAATACTAGTACTGGTAAGGTTGTTAAAGGTTGGGAGAATGAACAAGGTTATCGACGCGCTAGGTTAAAGCTTAGAAATGGTTGTTTTCGAGATTATTACATACATAGGTTAGTTGCGGCGTATTGGTGTGAGAATCCTAATGGATTAAATGAGGTAGATCATTTGAACGAAAGAAGGTCAGGTAATAGGTGTGAGAATCTCAAATGGGTAAGCAGAAGGGAAAATATGAGTTTTGTTCACAATAAGGGGTTGAGATTTAAAAATGATCTACCTGCTGTACCTATAAATAATTTATTTTTATGAACAAGCTAACGAGCGATCAAATAGAGTGGTTACGTCAATTGCAACGCGGAATTGTTGTTAGAGCATCTGACCACGATAACATCTTAAAAATAGGTAGAAGTATTGATCCTACATTTAGCTTTTGTAGGCAATGTCCGGGGGCAATAAATCCGTCTGTGGCAAGGCTTTATGCTGTCGCTGAAAAGCAAATAGGGGGCAGGCTCTCTGATTATCGCGGGGAAATGACAATTGAAACTAATTATCCTGAAAAATTTTTCGATAATACACCTACTAATAAAATTAAAGGATTGGTCGTATTAACTTGCGGTAAGGTGATGGGTATTGACACCGATGATCGGAAGCAGATGATTAAAGAGGCTTTAAAACTGCTAAATGAAAAATAATAATAATTTAACTCCGAAACAAGTAGTTTTTTCTGACCAATACATAATAACAGGGTCAGCGTCAGAAGCTTATCGGATAGCTTTTGATTGCGAAAATATGAAGTCTACGACTATTCATTCGCGTGCTTGTGAGTTGTTGAAAAAAGAGAAAATAATGAGCTACATAAAAGAAGAGCAAGATAAGCTAATAAAGCAGACGGATGTAACTAAGCAGGTGGTCATAGATAAGTTAATGTCTATAGTTGAACGATCTGAAGGTTATTTAGAGGCTGTTGAAAAACTTCAATCTAGTGATGGCAACAAATATAAAACTGACAAGTCTAAGTTGTACCTATTATCAAATTTCTGCAAGACCTCTGACGCTATAAACGCGCTGAAGCAGATAAGTAAGATGCTCGGATTTGATGCTCCGGTTAAAATGGAGCTAGATCAAAGCGTTGTTATCAATATTGTAAAGCCTGATTAATAGGTGTTTATAAAATAATTTAAAAAAATTATAAAAATAATTAGGTTTATATTCAGGAATATAGTTATATTTGTCAAACACAATAAAAGGATAAACAAAAATGAAAGCATTAAAATTTAAAAAAGCCCACGAATTAGCTTCTAACTGGTCGTCTTACAAATCAAGAAAAAAATACGGTAATTGGAAACTTACGTACAGAGATTTTTTCTCTTTAGCTTTAAAAAGTCTAAACAGAATTAAGGCTAATTCAAAAACGGTACTAATGTCAATTAAGAATCAAATAGCAGGAACTAGACAAGATAGAGGTACTATGTTTAATTTTACTGGTGATTTTACAAAAATAATGCAGAAAGCTGACGTAGAAAGGCATTTTGTTGGGGCTATTATTCAGAAAGCTATTGACGGTAGTTATATTTCAGAAAAACAAGCGTGGGCAGTAGCTTATTACGCTAGTAAATAATCTAATAAAAAATATAGAATGAGCAATTTTAAATGGAGTATAGCCAAAGCGGCGTATACAAAGGAATTTCCGGATGGAACTTTAAAGAGAGTGCTTGAACACTATATAGTGTCTTCAATGTCCTTTACAGATGCTGAGGCTACTATGTATGAACAGCTTGGTGAGTTCGTTAAAGGCGAATTTTTCGTGAAAAGCATAACACCTATTGATATTGCTGATTTGTTTCAGTACGATGATTCGGATGTTTGGTATAAAATCAAAGTTGAATATCTAATTGAGGATGCAGACACGGGTAAGGAAAAGACTAGCCGTGACATTTTTTTCGTTACGGCAAGGTCAATAAACCAAGCTAACGAAAGGGTTGCTGAAAACCTAAAGGAATTACTTGTTAGTTACCGTATAGTCAAGTCCGAAGAGACACCTATACAGGAAGTGTATTTACACTCAAACGAACTGGAAGGGGGTAGTTATGATGAGCAGGAGTAATATAGCGAGAATGAAAGAATTGCCTAGCAAAAGGTCGGCTGAGCGTTTTTTTAAGTCAATTAGCTCAGTTAGATTAATTGAGCCTCAGGAGGACTTGAAGCATCATTTGAAAAGCAATTTCAAGACACATGAGGGCGTTAAGTTTGTTTGCATTGAGATCACCGATATAAATAAGGTTTTAGATGATTTAGCGATCGCTTACATATCTAAATTATCCACTCTTAACGCCCCTATTGTTTGGAGCAAAGTTTCAAGATACAGGGAGAAAGTTAGGCTTTGCTTGGGATTGCCGAGATAAATTAAAACAGTAAATTAAATATAATAAATATGGAAATGCAAAGATTAAAAGACGAATTAAAGGCGGCAGGCTTTAACGTGTGTAACCTTAATTGTTCAACTGAAGAAATCGTTGAGAGAAAGGGGTTATTTAGACGGAAAAAGGTAGTAGCCTTAGTTCATGCGCATGAGTGCATGATATACGTAAACAAGATCGATAAACGTCAAAATATGCACCTATCGTCGGTGCTGTATAAGCTTCGACAGCGAGGTATACAAATGATCACTTCAAACGTTAAAGACAAGTCGTTCGGCTTTGGTTTTTTAGTGTTCACCGCGAAAGTTATTGAAAAAAAATAGAATTATGAAAGTTAGATTAAAAGATGTTAAATATTCCGGAGTCACAGAAAGGATTCTTCTTAGTGCCAGTATGTTGAATGACCTTGTTGGCGACAATAATAGAGGTATTATTAATATTATTTCAGGTCTAAATACGGTAATAGATTGCTTAGAAATAGAGGTGCACGAATTGATTAAGATTAAAAACGAAAATACGGCAGGTGTACATCATTTAAAGGTTTTGCCTGAATACTATAAGGCTTTAGGTTCTGGTGATAAAAATTTCGAAATAAGAAAGGATGATCGAGGTTACCGTGTTGGCGATATGCTTGTACTCAACGAATGGAGCGAAAAAAAATATACTGGAAATTTCAACAAACGACGTATAACATACATTCTTAAGGACTGTGAAAAGTTTGGCTTAATGGACGGCTACGTAATACTAGGGCTTGATTAATTAAAATCACAAACGATCCTTAAACCCCGACAGATTTCTATTCCGTCGGGGTTTTTTGTATTTTTGATCCCGTATGCAAATAGACTTCAAACCTACTTTAAAGCAGTATGAAATGTTCGAGGCATGGGATGATGCCACTAGTACCTCTATACTGTTCGGTGGTGGTGTTGGTTCGGCGAAGTCCTACGGTTTAATGTCTCTTGCCGTAATCAAAGCGTTGCAGTATAAAGGGGTTAGATTCTTAATTGGACGTAAGACTTACAGAGACTTGATAGACACCACTATTCAAACGTTGTTTAAAGTGTTTGAGTCGTTCGGCATGAAGTCAGGGATTCATTATATTTACAATCAGAATGCAAAGACTATTACATTTAATAATGGAAGTAGTTTTATCCTAAGGCACATAGACTACGTGCCGAGCGACCCGAATGGCGCAGCTCTAGGATCACTCGAACTTACCGCAGCTTTTTTAGATGAAGTAGGAGAGATGGACGGGAGAGTTGTTCGAGTTGTTCACTCCAGAACTGGAAGGTGGAAAAATGAAGAATTAGGTATAAAGCCCATGACGTTCATGTCTTGTAATCCTAGCCGAAATTTCTTGTTTAATGACTTTTACAAGCCTTGGCAAAAAGGCGAACTTGCCGCGCACCGCAAGTTCGTTCATTCCACTTTAAAGGACAACCCATACCTAGGTGAAGCTTATAGAAGTAACTTAATAAACACGCTTAGCCTAGAAGAAAAGAGGCGTTTAGTCGATGGTTTATGGGAGTTTGACGGCGACCATAACTCGTTGACTAAGTACGATAATGTGTCGGATATGTTCGGTTATTTAAAACCAACATCATGGGCAGGGAAATGGTGTATAACTGCCGATATAGCATTCGAACACGACAAGTGTTTAGTGATCTTGTGGAATGATTTCGATGTTGTTAAAATAGTCTCTGTAAAACCTGACGAAAAGCCGGAAGACGTTGTACTGTCATTGCAGAAAGAATATAAGGTGTTAGGTCGTAATATCGTTTATGATGCTACGGGTGCTGGCTTGTATTTAAAGAATTACTTAAGAGGTGCTTACGTCTTTCATTCAGGAGCTAAAGCGATTAAAGATGTGAAAAATTTCGAACACCTTAAGACACAATGCTACTACAAGTTAGCTGAACGTATAATGGACGGGGGGGTGCGTGTTTTTGACGAATCTCTTAAAGAGCAAACGATAGACGAATGCTTGCAAATAAAGACTATCCCAAGGGAGAAGCTGGACGGAGTTATTAAGCTAATTAAAAAAGATGAAATAAAAGCTAACATAGGAAGGTCGCCTGATATACTGGACACTCTAGCTATGCGGGAGGTGTTAGAGTTGAAGGGAGGGTTCTCGATTGGGCTTTAGTTTTTTTTTACGCATAGTATGTGCGACTTGGTTATTTTGGCTATTTTTGTTATTAAAAATAATTATAATGCTATGGGGAAAAGGGTTACTTTGAAAAATACTATAAAATTGAAAAACACAAACAACTGGCAGGCTACGGGGTCTTTCGAGTCAAAAAGGGAGTTTGTTAAGATGCTTCTCAGCTCAGGCTTCTTGTTATTTGACGAAAAAAAAACGCTGAAAAATATGTATGTAGACGGCGCAATTATTAAAGCAGTCGACATCGACCGTAAAGGCAATAAGGGCAACTTTCTTATCTCTTCTGACGATATAGACAAGAGACTTACCCACTTCGCGTTAGATAGGATTACAGACAAAAGTTGGTTGCTCGAATTTATTTACAATATAAAATAATTTGAAATGAAAAACGTAGAAATTAAAAACAATTGGAACGAAATCACATTGTCTGATTATTGCAGGTTAGCCGCGATAGAAGGGGAGGAGCATCGGTCGAGCATCGAAAAGAGGTGTAAGGTAATCGAGGTTCTTTCATCAATGACTTTCAAGGAAATTGTAAACTTAGATCAAGACAGCTTTGGTAAACTTGTTGACAAGATTAGCTTTATAGATGGTCAGGCAGAAGCGTATAAAGAAGAATTCTTTGAAATAGATGGAGTAAAGTATATGAAGCTTCACAACCTTGATAAGCTAACTGTGGGAGAATCTATAAGTATCGAACAACTTATGGTTGATTACGCTACTTTAACTAATGGAGGCGTACCCAAGCTTTACGAGATTCTGCCGGATATACTAGCGGTAATAATTAGGCAAGCTGTTAAGGTGGGTGATGTATATGAAATAGAGCCTTTTGATGCCGACACTGTGCCCGCTCGAAAAGAAATGTTTTTAAATAATCTTACCGTCCCTTTTTTCTCGGCGTCGGCGAAGGATATTTCGACTGGCGCGCTGAAACTAGAAAAAATAATCCAACGGTGTTTAACGCCGGAGCAACTACAAATGTTGAGGGCGAAGAAGTAGTTGATGTGGATAGGCTTGCTTGGTTCAAATTTATTGATACAATGGCAGGAAGTGACTTAACTACTCACGAGGAATTCTTTAAAGTTAATTGGCTTTACGCCACCACGATACTGGCGGCTAGGATTGAAAAAGAAAAGAAAAAAAATGAAAAATGAACAAAACCTTAAATAATATTACCGATAAAATAGAAGAGCTTGCCGAGGCTCACGAAATGATAAACGATTATTCCGGAGGCAATACTGCCAACATGGGGACAGACGTTGAAGAGGCTAGAGACTTGAAATATCCCTACCTCTGGTGGGATTATCGTGATACCGGGTATTTGTTGACTCAGAATACCCGGGGAATCGCTGAAAAAGTGTACGCGATAAGCGTGTGCATAATGGACAAGATGACTCCCAACATAAATAATACCTCGGAGGTAATGTCTGATACGGAATTCATATTGTCAAATATCGTTCAGAAAATCGCTAACGACAAGGATTTGAGAGAGTTTAGGCTCGACTATAACAACATACAGGTATTACCTGTCTCTGACGACGAGATAGATGGTGCTATGGGGTGGTGCGCTGTTCTGAACTTTAAAATCCCTTACGATTTTTGCGCAACTCAACTACCTATGTAATGGCTATCCAGACGAGAGTAAACAGGTCGTTAGCATCATTGTTCGATGAGTACGGCGAGAAGCTAGTTGAAAACCTAAAAAGAGCACTTGTCGATGTTGGTAAGTACTCTACCGGAGGGCTTGTTGACTCGATCAGCTATAACGTTAAAGTGGCTGACGGAAAGGTGTTGGTAGAGCTTGACGCGCAGGACTATCTTAGATTCGTGGATAAGGGTCGCCGCCCCGGGACTTTTCCCAATATCTCAGCTATCGAGAGATGGGCGAATGCCCGGGGAATATCGCAGCGTTACGTCTTTCCAATAGCTTTAAAGATCAAAGAGGAAGGCATCCCTGCCACCAATGTTGTAAAGAAAAGTCTTGACAAAACCAATAAGGAGTTCATGCCTATTTACCGTGAGCAACTGTCTAAGATGATCGGATTAGTCTTAGTTAATGACGTATTTAATCAAACGACTACGCAAGGTCGAATAATATCTAAAAAATTCAAATAATGGCAATAACGATGTTCGTTGAACCTGATAGCTATCAGCCTATCCACACCCCGATAGTCTTCCTTTTGGGATCAACTATCTCTGATTTTTCAAACTTCAAATACAGATTTCGAATAACTGTCGGTGCGCAAGAGAGGTCTATATACGTGTCTCCCCGACCTTCAGACGCGAAGGGAGAGATCGACATTTCTAGGCATTTACGAGACTTCTTAGACACTCACGAGTTCGATATTGAAAATACGTCCAACTCTTTTACGGCGCAATTCGTAAAGTATCAGGTTGTTGTAGATGAAGTTTGGACAGATGCAGGCGTGACTGTTACAAACCCTAGCGCGTATTCATTTACCGACAATCCTATAGCTTACAACTCTGTGCTGAACAGGACTGAATGGGTTAACTTCACACCTTACGATTACAAGCTTCGTGACGACTTGCTTTTGCCGTTGCAAACAAAGATACTTCTATCTCGTGATAGCAGGTCAGGGTATCACAAGGACGATGTTATACGTATGCACATCGTGGGAGATACCGAGGGGATCGGTAGACGTGTGAGAATTGTTGAATACGATGCTGCCGGAGGCATTAACATTGGCGAATACATCACTATAACCAACAACAGCAAGTGCGTTTACTTCTTTCTTGACTTATCAAACAGAGCTTGGGTAGCTTCAACCAAGAGCTTTAGCTTACAAGTGTTTGACCTCATCGGTAACGAGGTTTCACTCATGAAGACATTTGACCTGTTAGACGCTGTATGTTCGTCGTTCGATAATTACCGATTTATTTACATAGACAGCTTAGGGTCTTACGATTGCATCAACCTCAGCAGAGCGAGCACCTCAGAGCTAAACGTCAAATCGACCACATTCGACAAACGAGAGGATTATTTTAGCAACCTTGGAAGTGAGCGGATCCGGACGGTGTCGAACATTGTAGCTTTTGACTCGTTCACCGCCAATACCGACAACCTGAAAACTTACCAGACCAAGCAGGTTGAGGAGTTGATTTTGAGTAACAACACATTCCTAGACGTGCGCAACATGGAAGGATTCGAAGGTATAAACTACATTCCCGTTATTATCACCACCACCAAACTAAAGCGAGCAAAATCCGAGAATCAAGAAATCCCGCAGTACACGATCTCGTTTGTGCCTGCGTACAATAAACGTACACGATGATAGACAAATTAACGATATACAACAGCGACTTTTCAGAGGCTATACGAGAGTTAGATTTGGGTAAGGACCAACCGTTCCAAATTATATTTAGAATGTCGGACATTCGAAACCCATCCAAGCGTGGAGGGTCGCATAGCTACACAGTGACGCTGCCTAGTACTCAGGTTAACGACGAGTTTTTCGGAGGTCTTTATGATCCCAATGCAGGCTACGAGGTGTTTAATCCTAACTTTAAAACCTATTGCATATTAACAGTTGACAGTGAAGAGTTGCTTGTCGGCTACTTTGAGTTAAAAACGGTTAAGGTGAATGACTTGGGCGAGATCGAATACGCTTGTGTTTTTTTCGATAATGCGGTTAGCTTGTTTAGCAAGCTGAATAAGCTAAAGGTTGTGGGTAATACTGACCCCGCGGATGATATTGACTTTTCCGACCTCAACCATGTTTGGAACAAAGATAGTATAGTCAACTCATTCACGGGAGACTGGCTGAATACAGGCTACTACTACCCTCATTTATTGACCAACAAAGCTATTATGACGGTCGAGGACTTCCAGCCTGCTATTTACGAAAAGAGGCTACTCGACAAGATCGTTAGCAAGCATGGATTTACTTGGGGAGGGTCGCTAAAAGAAGATCCTAATTTCGCTAATGTCGTGATCCCCTACACCGGAGAAGTACCGAGCCTTACTGAGGAGGTCGCAGCAGCTCGGGCAATGACAGCTAAACGAGCTACGGACGTTGATCCGTTCATTGCTGTGACAAGCAGCTCTGGATATTTTAGCACAGGCATCTCACCTATTGATTTGAATGAGGAAATTGATCCCAACGGGCTTTGGTCCGAAGGCTACAAGTATACAGCACCTGACGATGGACGGTTCTTTTTTGAATATAAGTTCGATTTTCGTGCAGGTATAGACTACTTTAAAGGCATCGGTATAGTGACTGGGAAAGACCTTAATTTCTACGGTGAGATCAAGGTTGTCGCACGAGTATATAACGACGTTGGAGCTTGGCAGTATTCGACTTACCCTATTTTGGTAGGGACTAATTCTATCATATTAACAGGTGACGACTACGACAATACCATGCACTATTTGAGGCAGGATATTGATATGGCTGAACCTTTAAACTTCTCGGTAGCTTCAAGCTTCGACGGTGTTCCTGATGCCGATTTCTTCGAATTATCAGCGGGATGGGAAGTTCGGTTCTTTTTTCAATTTAGAGGCTTCGGGCTTAGACGGGCTGACGGATCACTTTACGATGGTAGCGTTATAGACCTTGACGGTTGGGTAGCCAATCTAAAGACCTCATCATTCATCCGTTGCAAAGAGAAGTTAGACGCATTAGGTGAATGGTCAACGCCTGACTATTCCAATTTTATAAATAAGTCAATGCTTCAGATGGATGTGTTCAACGATATTATCGCTCGGTATGATTGCTACATATACCAAGACCCCACCAATGCGAGCAACATTATCTTTGATATTGGCGAGGATTTCCGGAACAGTGGGGCGGTGGTTGACTGGTCGAATATTCATCGACGTGAAGACATGGATGTGATTAAGCCGATAGCTGAACTTCAAGACGAAAAGCTTCAATTAACCTATAAGCCAGCCAAAGATTCGTTTAACGGTGTTTACACAGAGGCAACTACGGACGTTTACGGCGAGTACGAATACACCTTTGCGAACGAGTTTGTTAAGAAAAAAACACGAGTAGTTCAAACGCCTTTTGAGCCTACCCCATTGGTTAGGTTGAGGCGTAACAATACGCCTATCGGAACGCCGTACGAGCAAAGCCTTATTACCTCTAAATTGGTCGGAGCACCTAAGCCAATAGTACCCTCTATAAATCCGTCGTCTAAGGTATCTAACCTTCGATTGCTTTATAAAGGCGGATTAATCAATCCAATGAACGTTCCGGCGTCAAAGGCATCTTTCATTTTGAAATACAGACCTACCGCCTTCGGAGAGGATTACACCTATTATATGCCACAAGGCTATCCATACGCAGGTCACTACGATGATCCAGTGAACCCTACTCATGACCTCAACTTTGGTACACTGCAAATGCACATGGACAACTTCGTGTCTGTTGGCACTGCGAATAACGCGAGAAACATATATTGGCGTAACTCCATCGAGCAAATGGCTAAAGGCAAGCTCATGACCTCATACCTCGAATTGTCGTCTGCTAACGTGTCACAAATAAGGCAAAAGCCTAACACCTTGGTTTGGTTGAAAAAAAAGTATTGGCGAGTTGATAACATTGGTTTTGAGGCGAATAGCAAACTGCGAAAAGTTACGAAGGTAGATTTGGTGAGTGCTGAAAGCGGGATTTCCATAGATACTAGCGATTCGTTTTACCGACCTGATGCGGAGGTCGAATACAGTGATAGTAACTTTGGCATCACTCCGAACACTGGAGGTGGTATAGTTAAAACCGATACCGACACGAACGGAAACACCGTATCGAACGCCACCGGAGGTATCACAATAACCGGATCAGGCAACATTGTCGGCAGTGGATCAACAAACGTATCAATAATTGGATCAGGAAACACAATCGGATCAAACACTAGTAATACTACTCTCACGGGCAGTAACGGAAATACGATCCTAGCTTCTAATGTGACTATTATAAATACTGATAACGTGGTGGTAACGACTGACAATACCACGATAATCGACGGCGTTTTAATTATCGGTGACGAATCGTTAACTTTGTTTAATATCGTTGAGGGAGGCGAGGACAATGTGTACGTATCAGGCGCGACAGGTAGCCACGATCTGATCCAAACAGAGCCTGACACTGTATACGACGACGCAGCAACTACCTTGGTTCATGTTTTGGATGGAAATACGAACAGTAAAATCAATATTTAATGAGTCTATTAAAAATATTAAACGCTCGGTTTCGAGTTAAACGAACTTCGGAGACCGGGGTGTCCCCTACGGTAGCACCTTCTGAGGATTTTTTGGATGGGACATGGACGACTGAAGACGTATACGACGGCGAATTCTTTGCCAACAGCACCGACGGTCTGCTTTGGATAAATATCGGAGGAACTATTTACCCAGTCCAACTAGGTGTAGACGGTGGAGGAGGTTCGAACGGGGTGTCTGTAACCGGAGTTATTGCCGGAGGCGGGGGAGTTATAACGGCAGCTCATAACCTCAACTTAGCTATACCAACAGCAATGATCGTTCAGGTCGTTAATTCGGCAGGCGAGATGGTATTGGCAGATAAGGTTGATAATTTCACGGCGAACACGGTGGACGTGACCTTATTTAAGGCAGACACTTACCGTGTAAACATGATTAAAATCTAATAAAAATGGAATCACACGGAAAATTAAATATAATTCAAGCGGCAGCGGTAAATTTCGGTGAAATATCCCCGGTACTAACTGACGCAGCTCTTCAGGTTAGAGGTCTGTTGAGTAATGGGACGTCTAAAATATTGAGTTTTCAAAGTTCGACAGGCGTTGAAAGGGCTTTGATGTATGACGACGGTAGGTTTTTCACGGGGTCAGGTATAGGATTAATCGAGATCGCCAACTTCCAACAGGTTCACGCAACGAAATTCGGCAATTACGGCGTTGGATTTTACAGCTACGACCATAATAGTGCGGGCGTGACCTACCAAGGGCAAGGCTCGACACCTGTTGAATTATCTGTTTCTAATCAAGGGTCTGCTGGAAGTAAGACAGCCTTAGAGGCTTCATGTGTGTCATCTGCCCCTTCAACCAATAGGGCTGGGTATTTTAAAGCTAGAGACGGATCGTCGGTATGCGAAGCCCTTAAGGCTCATGTTGTTGGCGGGGGTTCGATAGCTAGCTCAACAGGCAAGAAAGCATTCGTTGCGGTGAACGAGTCTTCAGTGCCATCAAGTGAAAAGGTCGGAGCGGAGATCATCGTTAAAGAGAATTCAAATACGGTTGTGTACACTGGCGATCAGGCAGCTCTAAAGGTGTCTGCCCAAGGTTCAACGAATGTAGGCTCAACGAATAAGTCTCATGCTATCATCGCTTCAGCAGCTAATAGCACCGTTGAGTCTGTCGCTATATTAGTACCTGCGATATTGGCAGGTGTTCAAGAAGGAAATGTAGTTCTTGGGGCAGATCAATCAACTGCCAACAATTCAATGCTAGAGGTTACTGGAGATGCTGAACTCGTCGGTAATTCAAGCCGCTTGATAATGACAAAACCGGACGGCGGTAGGGTATCGCTGACGGTCGATAATTCAAACACTTTAATCATAACACCACTGTAATGGCAATAGTAAAAGAACTTGGAGAAGTAACTCAAACAGCACTCTTAAGACGTCGGTTTGCGGGGTCAGATTGGAATGTAGAAAAAAAAAGAATACAAGTATTATACGTCGAAGAGAAGTACGTGGTTGACCTTGACGGCAACCAAACTATTATCGACAGTTATATGAAAAATTTCTTTTTAGAGGAAGATTTTTTCACTTCCGGAATAGGTGCGGCAATGGTCGACGGCATCAATGAAAGGCTTGCACAAGCTGATCCTTCAGAACAAATAGACCCAGTTGTATAATAATTAAATCAAATAAAAAATGGCAAACGAATTCATTAAAAACCCCATCCTATAAGCGACGGGAGCACTAAGTTAATCATAACTAGGACGGCTCAATTTGGGACTTCCGCAAGCGTGCAATTAATTACCTCAGCCGACTTCGACGGAACTACTTCAACAGCTCGTCTGATCCAGTCTAACGACATTGACCTCGCTATTGATGATTGGAACTTTTTACCGGAAGGAGTGCTCGGGTTAATCGTAGGATCAAACCTACTTCAAACAGAGTCATTCACTTGTAAATACCTCGCTATAGTTATAGACATTGGGGATGCTACATTAGGAAGTATCAATATAGTTAATCATTTCAACTCTTAAGCATGAGAAAAGAGCAATTTATATACATCCCATCAACCAGTCACGGTGTAGCTGATTACAGCGATACCGCAACGTCTGTCACCCCACTAGTTGTAACTGGTGGGGGTGCTCGGGTTAAGCTTACAAACGACGGGCTAGGGGCATTCACCAACTTAGACCACTTACCGGATGGCGTTGGGGACGTTTGGAATCCGGTAACTAGCCAGTTTGATTTTTCAGACCTGCCTTTAGGATCGGTCATACATGGAAGGGTTGACCTTCAGATCACCACGATAGGTACTAATGCAGAGTTCAGGATCGAGCAAGATTTGGCTATCGGAGGTTTTGCGTACACTTTAACAGGTGGTGGAGAAACCTATAAGAGCGCAGGGACTTATCAATTCATTTCGGTTGGGTTCGTCTACATCGGCGACGACAACACTCGCTTCAATCCTGCGGAGCTATATTGCAAATGCACCAACGACTGCACCGTAGTAGTTAACGGATGGGCATTAGCTCTTAACCTTAAATAAAAAAAAAGCCGCATCAATTACGACGCGGCTTTTTTAATACTTAAATATGATTGTTACTCAGGAGTTCCGATACCTGAAAGTCCTGATCCCATCGCTCTAGCACAAGGGTAGTACTCCCATTGTATGCAATCTATATTATTCAAATAAGCTAAATCCCCGCCCAAGCAAGTAGCAAAGGCGGGGTGATTAATTATTTATTAGCTATCTTATACCAGTATTCTGAACCTTCACGTGTTCGGTAAAAACTAAAAGCGTTTAAACAAAAGTCTTGAAATGTTCCAAAATCTTTTTTCATGTGAGCTTTAAACTTGTCTTCTTTTTTTTCGTTAAGACCGTTCGTGTATCGCTTGAATGCATTTCTAACTTTCTCGGGCATCATGAAAAAGTATTCGATATTCTGATTTTCAACATTGCGCATACTCGCTAAATCAAACCAGTAAGCCGTTTGATTGGTTTCAAAAAATAAAAAAGCGGACATCGTAAAGTCGTAAAAAGTTTCGTATTCTTTTGACATAAAGTCTTCAAAGTCAAGGTGTGACGATGAGTGTTTTCTCACATTTAATTTAAAAACTTCCCTTTTCTTTTTCGGTATTAATTTGAAGTACATTTCGTTTTTTTTCATATTTTTTTTTTTTATTTTAAATCCCCCACCTAAATGGGGGATTCTTTTTGTTAACCTATTATGTCAATTATTTTAGACGCTGTATTTGCCTCGTCAACACTCATCATGTTTACTAGCACCATAGTAGCTTCTATTTGCGCTATCTCACTACGCATCCTTTTTATTTGGTTTTTAGATTCTTCTATACCTTGCTTCTCTTCAGCTATTGCGTTAGCAAGGTTCTTTCTACATTCGTTCAATAGATAGGTCATTCTTTCTTTTTCATTCATAAACTTTAATTTTTAGTTATTAATTAATTGCTTGGAGCAAATATAGTTACTATTCTTGAATAACGAGCTATTTTTTTGAACTTTTTTTTATTTTTTTTTTTGGTTACATTTTTTTCTACGTATTTATACCTATACATTTACATTAAATCAAACCTATAAACGAATTAATTTGCTGCACATGGATGGACTGACTATTTTTGAACGGAGAAAAAACTATAAAAACATGGTCGAAAACGAATGGCTGCTAAAGGTTGCAGGATTAATTGCGGGGAGTATAATAGCTTATTGCTCGCCTGTGATGGAGATATGTATGTACGTGTCATTTCTGATCGTGGCGGACACTTATACTGGTTTTATAAAGTACCGTCGAAAAAACGAGTCCGCCAACTTCTTTAGAGCTGTTCGGTCAGCGGAACTATTTACGGCAGTATCTAAATGGTCGGTGTACATGACTTGCGTAATGATCGCTCACGGCGTTCAATTATATATATCGCCAGACTTACCTATTGATAAGACTATGCTTGTAATACTTTGCTCGATCGAGTTCCGGAGTATCGACGAAAACATTTTCGAGATAACAGGTAAGAGCATTATAAAAATTTTCATCAGCGCGTTATCGCGCAATAAATCAAATATAAATGGAAAAGATCAAAAATAACGAAGTAGTTGTCACATCACCTTCGAAGGGTGACGTTGTAAAGTTAAGGCTGTACAGGGATAATATCGCTCAGATGCAGAGAAGAATAGGCGTTATAACTAGTGTTAGGAAAGGCGTTATCAATTATTCATTTGATAACATTGAAGGAAAGAAATTGAAAGCCTCGGTGGACGTTAATTCATTAGCTCGTAACGGGTATTGTTACGCAGGTTTTGAGCCAAAAGAATTAATATAATCAACGTATGGCTGAGGTAGTTCAGATAAAGACGGAGTTCGACGGCAAGCAGGCTGTTGGAGGATTGATCCAAATAGAGAAAGAAGCAAAGAAAGGAGGGAAGTCGTTAGCGCAAATGCAAGCTGACGCGGAGGAGTTAAGGGAGCAATTGGAGTCTACCGCGTCCGGAACCAAGGAGTTCGAACGCCTAAGAAAAGAGGTAGTAAAGGCAGATAGTGAGATTCAAACATTGTCTAAGACGATGGAGGGTATGGATGCCGAAGGGAAGGCGGGTGAGTTAGGTAAGGTCGCTGGAGGTATTGGATCAATAGCTACAGCCTCAGCTTTAGCGTTTGGCAACAATGAGGACGCGGAAGCTTTCTTCGAGACATTCGCTACGGGTTTAGCTGTTACAGAAGCGTTTAAAGGAGGTATTGAGGCTGCGTCGGGAGTGATGAGGTTATTCCAATTAGGGGTTATTCAGGACACTGCGGCAAAGATAGCTAACACTGTAGCAACTATCGGGATGACTATCGCAACTGGCGCGCTTAATGTAGCGGTTGGAGTAGCTACGGCTGCCCAATGGCTATGGAATGCAGCTATGACAGCCAACCCTATCGGACTTATTGTTGTTGGTGTGGCAGCTCTCGCCGCAGGGGTGCTTTATGCGGTCGGAGCATTGGATGGAATTATCGACGGTTTCACTGAATGGGGTAAAGCTATCTTGATCATGTTACCGCCGATATGGCTACTCGTTGAGGCTTACGACGCTTTATTCGGAGAGGAAGCTAAGAAGCAGGAGCAAATCAAAAAGGGCATACGCGACGAAGCTAAGGCGAGAGATCAAAGGATTAATGATATTAACCGAGTCCGCAAAGCGGAAAAGAAAGCTCACGAAGACAGGCAGAAGGCTTACGATGTCTATATAGACACCTTAGAGGCTGCCGGAGAGTCATCATTCAAAGCTAGGCTAAGTCAGTTAAAAGACATTTTAGCTGAAAAGGAAGCTGTTCTTGAATCATCAAACGCTAAGCTCCAGTCTTATATTGATTACTACATGAACGTCGCGGCTTTGCGAGGTCAATCAACTGACGACTTTAAGGCGCAAATGAAAAGGCAAGGCGTTGACTTCGATAAGTTACAGGCTCGTTTCAAAAAAGCTCAACAAGATCAAGTGAACGGCGTTCAGTATGCACAAAATGAAATTACGAGGCTCACGCGAGAGCACAACAAAGAGTTAGCGGATGAAGCTAAAGCCAAGCAGGATGAATTGGATAAACTCGCGGACGACGCTTTAAAAAGGCAAAGAGAGATATTTAAACAGCTTGATGATTTAGAGGTTCAGGATGACCCCGTAGCAAAGGCTATGCTAGATTTCGAAAGAAAAACCGAATTCTTAAACGAAGCCCTGCCGGAAGAGAATGCTTTAAGGATCGCGTTTGAAAAAGAGTTATACAAACAGCTTGACGAGATCGAGGAAGAGCGTCTGAAGAAGTTAGAGGAGGAGAGAGAGAAGTTAAGAGAATTAGAAGAAGAGGACTTGCAAAGGCGGATTGATGCGATAAGAGCATTGGACGACGTGGAAGCTGAGCGTGATCCTGTAGCTAAAGCGATGCTCGATTTCGAAAGAAAAATAGAAACGCTCGACGCTACCATACCTGAAGAAAACGCATTGATAGTAGCTTATGAACAGCAGCTTATAGATGAATTAGCGTTACTGGATCAAGAAGCGAAGGACGCTGAGGTAGACAGAGCTAAAGAGGCAGCGGAAGAGATCGAGAAAATACGTAATGAAAAGATAGAGGCAGCAAAAAATGGAATCGAGTCGATCGCTAACGTGTCAAACATTGTTGAAGAACTACAAGTTGCTCAGGCGGGCGATAATGAGGAGAAAAAGGAGCGTATAAGAAAGGCATCGTTCAAGCGAACTAAAGCACTTCAACTTAGTTTAGCTATAGTGGATGGCTTTAAGGCTGTCACTTCATCACTAGCTTTGTCACCTATTGCACTCGGTCCTGTGCCCAACCCTGCGGGTATCGCTTCACTAGCCTTTGCAGTCACCACTTCGGCGGCTAATATCGCTAAGATAGCGACGTCTAAATACAGTGGAGGAGGTGCAGCTCCCGTATCTTCCCCTAGCTTATCCGGTGCTAGCGGTAGCGTGGGTGGAGGCTCAATTAATTCAGCAGCTTCAACCGTGCCTTCGGGAGGTGCTGACTTTAATTTAGACAGCTCGCCGCAAGTTAGTTCAGGGTCTGATCCACAGTCATCTGGACAAAGCCAGACAGGTAGCGGAGAAATTAAGGTCAGGGCGGTAGTTGTTGAGTCAGATGTAACGAACTCACAGCTTGCGGTAGGCGCAATAAATAGTCAAGCTAGTTTTAATTAATAAATAAAAAAAATGAAAAAAGATAATTTACCCGTTTACAACGCTGTTGTAGATGTGATGGACGAGAAGAGTGGGACTAATAAGATTTCGTTCGTAAAAAACCCCGCAAACAAAAGTGTCAGCCTATTATTTAAAGACCAAGTTAAGAAGGCAGCAGTAAAGCTGTCCAACGAAGGTGATAAGAGATTGGCGACGGCTTTAGTGATGTCGCCGGACATTCCTATTTACCGATCTGATGAAAATTTGGGGGAGTTTTACGTAAACTATCCCGCCAAAACCATAGAGTTAATGCGGGACAAGTATATGTTTATGAAGAAAACTGACCTTTTCGATGTGGAGCATTCGAAAGACGTTGAAGGCGTGTATATGGTTGAGACTGGTATTGTTGATAGTACTAGAGGTATGGCAGCTCCTGACGGGTTAATGGATGCGGAAGGTAAGGCACTTGCTGATGGTAGTTGGTGGGCGACGTTCAGAGTGTTGAATGATGAGGTTTGGAACGGACTTAAAAGCGGAGAGTTGACGGGGGTTTCACTAGATGGCGTATTCGACCTTTACGAGACAGAAATATCAAGCGACAACGCAGATGTAGAGAAGAAAAAAGAGGAGAAAATGAAAAATGAAGAAAAAAAGAAAATTAGCCTATCTATATTTGATACAGATAAAAGCAAGTTTGAACGACTAACAGCGATCAGGCAGCTTGAAAATATTAAATAATGAAGAGGAACAAGGGCAATGTATTAGCTGACACCGAAAAGGTTATGGTACTCAATGCGCTTGCTTCGAAAGGTTACAAAAAGCCGTCTAACTACAAGCTTATTCATTCCGAAATTTGCGACGAAAACGAGGATCTATACGACTACGATTCGTATATCAAAAAGGTTGTTAAATCATACGGTGAAAAGCTGTCGGTTAGTACGGTGTCTAACCCTAACGAATCCAGCCGTTTAGATTATGGTCAGTACAAAGTTAGGTTCAGATATGTGCTTTCACCTCTTCACGCTGGTGAGGCTACGATTAAAGAAAATAGTCGCGAGTTTTGTCAAGTACTTATTGGTGAAGGGAAGTTATACAGGATCGAAGACATTAACATAATGTCGTTCAGAGGTGTTAACCCCATCACTAATAAGAATTATTCAATATTCAAGCTCAAAGGTCATTGGAATTGCAGACACGCTTGGCAACGCGAAGTTTACATAATTGAGCGTGATAATCAAGAGGTTGGCAACAACCCTATTGTTGAACAAAACATTTTACTTAAAATGAAAAAAAAATTATTTGAGATGGCTAGAAAGCTATCAAACACTAATGTTAAGTTGACGGATGCGGAAAAATTGGAGTTATCAGAAATGATTGCAAAAAAAGCTGCTGACGCTAATTTGAAATTTTTAGACGCGGTTTCCGGTGACACTGTAATGAAAATTGAAGGCGAAGAATTAACCGTAGGGGCATCTGTTACGACTGTTGATGCTGAGGGAAATGAGGTAGAGACTGCGGACGGAACTTACGAGGTTAAGGTTGGGGAAAAAGATTTTTCTATCGTTATTAAAGACAGTATGATCGAGTCATTCGCTGAGGTGGTGGCTACAGCGGAGGGTGAGCAATTTAATGCAGAAAAGAGCTACGGCGATCTAATTAAAAAGTTGGACGACATTTCTAGCAGACTTCCAAAAAAAGAAGATAGCGTTGACGCAAAAATGACCAAAGCTATTAAGGATTTAAAAGCTGAAATGTCAGAGATTATAGATGAAAAGTTATCTAAAGCCCCTGCATTCAAAAACAGACAGCAAGCCTATTCTTCGCAAGGATCGGGATTCGGCGACATTCTAGAGAGGTCTAAAGCATAAGGTCGGTAGCCACCTTTAAAAAGGCTTATTATTTAAAATTAAAACAAAAAACAAATGTCATTAAACATCGCGGCTATAACGCCATACGTAAAGGAGAATGCTAAAAATATTATCTCCCGCTCCATTCTGGGAATGGAATCATTAAAGTACTTAACTGTTCAGCCAAATATTAAGAGTTCTGAAAATCTAACCAACATCGTTACACAAGCTTCTCTTCAAGCAGGGTCTTGTGGATGGTCACCTTCAGGTGTCACCACTTTAGGTAAGCGTACTATTACGGTAACCGACATCATGTCCCAAGAGTCCATTTGTATGAAGATTTTGGAAAATACTTTGTTCCAATTAATAGCTACGGCAGGAACTATTGCGGGTAACGAAAACTTCGTGCTAGAGCAAGCATACATGGATAATAAAATCCTAACCATTCAGGAGCAGTTGGAGTCTGATATTTGGGCAGGAACAGTTGTTGGAGGGAGGTTCTTTGATGGATTGTTAGAGGTTATCAATACTGACGTTGTTCCTTTAGGGGTGAGCAATGTGATTGCTCGTACTGGGTCTATAATTGACGACATCGACTCTCTAATTGCCTTGCTTCCTAAAGGGGCTTTGAAGGCTAAGGATTTGCACATCTATTTAGATTCGGCAAACTACCTTAAATTAATGATCGAGGTAAGAGACAAGAATTGGTTTCATGTCACAACCGGAGACTCTCAGAAAATGGAGTATGTTTATCCGGGCACTAACATTAAGGTTGTTGGTGTTAACGGTTTTGACGGTGACAACTCGATCGTTTTAGCTTCGAAGTCTAACTTGGTTATTGGTACTGACCTTGCGGGAGACTTTGAGACTGCGAAATTCTGGTATTCTGAGGACAATTTAGAGCACAGATTTCACATGAATTTCCGTCTAGGAAACCAAATAGCTATACCTGCTGAGGTTGTAGTAGCTCAATAAATTAAAAACAATTAGCCGGACAATTTTTCGAATCGTCCGGCTATGTAAAAAAAATATAATATGGCAGGATGCGTATTAACAAGCGGCTATCAGTTAGCTTGCCAAGCAGGATCGGCAGGAGTTCACACGGTGTACATCGCTGGTCATTTTAAGGGAGTAGTCTACTACTCCGAAGCAGATAACGGAGGAGCTTCAACAGGGATATTGGAAAGTTGGGAAGACCCGTTAGCGGTTTCAACTTTAGATTTTAAAACTTTCGAGCAAGATGTTCAGATAGCTGCGGGCACTGAGAATGTTGTAGCTGATCGAGTTAACCAAACGGTTTACATTGAGCAATCTGTTGAGATTACTATACACTACGGAAAAGACCCTTTAGTTAACGATGCGAATAGAACTATGATGCAGGAGTTAATCAAAGGCAATATGGCTATCATTGTTCGTGAAAACAATGGCAACCACAGGCTTTACGGAGCTGAAAATGGCTTACGAGTTACGGCGGGAGCTGGTGGTACAGGAAAAGCTTTTGGAGATTTAAACGGAATTGTCCTAACATTGTCAGGCATGGAACCTGACTTCGCCCCTTTAGTTAACTTAGGTATTACAGCTCCAGTTAACGGTCAACCATTCACGATTTAATGATCGTAGTTAAACAAGGACTAAATGAGGTGTTGGCTACTTTATCTGAACGGGTAACGTTGCCAGCACCTTATTTTTTATTGCTGAGAGTTACCAACGTGTCAGACGAATTATTCGAAAAGATAGTATTGGTTAATAATCTAACGACAAGCGAGGCGATTGATCGAATAGGGCTAGAGCTAGTCGCTGATAAGCTGTTAGAAGACCTCTCAGGAGCTAAAATACATCTGAATGAAGGTGAGTACCGTTATGAGTTTTATGAAAGCTTAGACACCTCCTTAGATGTGTCCGGTAAAACTTTGCTTGAAGTTGGGTTGTTGAGGTATTACGGATTAAAAACAGAAACACTATACAATGAACAAATCACAGAAAAAACCTACAGAGGTTAGAAGGGTGGCTATGGAGTCTGTCAGTCTCGACTTCTCGGACAGCATCCCTGCGATGTCATTTAAAGAAGATAAGAGACTGGGTATCATTAAGGCAGGTGATGACAATGCTTATTTCGATTTTTTAGAAGAGCTTGTAACTGATGGGTCAGGCAAGCATTCGGCTATCATATCTAAAAAAACAAAGATGATAGCAGGCAACGGCTTTCAGAACGATAGGAATGGGGTTCTGAAAGACTTTATCCGAAACTCGAACGGAAACGGAACGCTGACTAACATAGCTAAATTAGTAGCTATGGACTTGGAAGTGTTTAATGCTTTCGCTTTAATTGTTCGATGGAACAATGATAAGACTTATATTTCAGCCATCGACCATAAGTCTGTGAAAGAAGTTAGAAAAGGTATTCAGGAAGGGGTGTGGAAGGTGTCGGACGACTGGAAAAACCCGAATAAGCCAGAGTCTAATACTCGTAGTTACAGGGAGTTTACAGGCAAAAAAGGATTGCCTGCAGATTTTGAAAGCCTGAACGACGAGGAAAAGGAAATGCAACTTGTTGAGGTTATTTATTACAAAGTTGCAGGCATCGGGTCGAAGCACTACGGAGTGCCTTACTACAAGCCTTCTATCGACTGGATATTAACGGATAAGGAATGTGGTAAATATTCCTTCAATAACGTTAATAACAACTTTGTTGGAGGTTATCATATCGACTTTATAAGCGAAGTACTGCCGACAAATGACGAGCGACGAGATATTAAGCAAAAATTCAAAAAAGAATACACGGGAGCGGAAGCAGAGAAGGTTATAATGACTTTCTCAGAAGCAGGCAGTAAGACGCAAATAACCCCCCTGCCTACTAACGGTAGCGAGGACGCTTTTATGAATACTGAAATGCGTGCTCAGGAAAATATTTTCATTATACATGAAGTAGTTAATCCTTTACTTTTCGGAATCAGAGTGCCCGGACAACTTGGCGGTGGAGATGAGCTTGAAGAGAGCCTGAGTATTTTTCAATCAACGTACATAGACTCTAAGCAGGAGATCATAGAAGACGTGCTCAACATGTTAGCTAGGATCAACGGCTTAGTCGAGGAATTAAAGCTAAAGCCTTACGTAGTGACTAAACCTAAACAATCTATTTAATATGGAAATAGTAAGATTCCTGACTGTCGAAAGTCTCAAAAATACGATGCCGATAAATATCGACGTCGATTCGAAAATTATTCGCGACGTTATACAGGTTGAGCAAGATGTTGAGGTGATGCAGTTACTAGGTTCTGAGCTGTATGAAAAAATAACGAGTCTAGTTTCTTCAGGCGATATCTCGTTGGTTGAGAACGCAGACTACAAGAAATTGTTGGACGATCATATAATAAAGGTATTGACTTACCTTTCTTACTCATCGTTAGTTTCTCACACGTCTTTTCAATTCACTGATAAAGGTATTCAGCTTAGAGGATCGGATAATTCTCAGGCAGCTTCAATTGAACAGGTAAACAGCATTAGAAAGAAGTACCGAAACAGCGGCGAACTATTTGCTAACATGATGGTGGATTTTATTCATTGCAACCTTGAAAAATTCCCTGAATACTGCCCCGAAGAACCCGAAAGCATGAAGCCTACAGGCAGGGGTTACACTTGCCCAATCCAATTTGATTAAACAAAATGAACAGAATTAACACCTGTTCGTTTTGTTTATTTTTACAACAAATTAAGTTGAGACTATTCACTATTTAGTTCCAACTTAATTTGTTAAAAACCGGCACAAATTAGTTGCATCTTTTCACTGAATTAGTTCAAACTAATTTCTGACAAAACCGGCACAAATTAGTTGCATCTTTTCACCGAATTAGTTCAAACTAATTTCTGACAAAACCGGCACAAATTAGTTGCATCTTTTCACCGAATTAG